>Ga0209085_1000894_pt1 | contig 19958 bp, 21 predicted proteins | sample C_131016_EF_Meta_FD_187310 | JGI IMG/M metagenome (GOLD analysis project Ga0209085, IMG submission 187310) | Freshwater microbial communities from Lake Croche, Canada to study carbon cycling - C_131016_EF_MetaG (SPAdes) (version 2) | ecosystem: Environmental > Aquatic > Freshwater > Lake...
CCATAACCCAACTGGGCCTACAAAAACATCGTGATTTGGATCAACCTCCCTCAACATCTTGCATCTGATTTCAGCCTCTTCTACCGTAGGATAAACTCCACGAATTTTAATACCCCGTGTACTTGTCTGGAAGTTATGGTTAATACCAAATAATTTATCCAACTCTTCTTCATTATTGTCTAAAAATGTTTTATAGTCATCCTCTAAAGATGATGCTGCAACTAAGTTGCTCTTTTCTTCTTTTACAAAGTCCTTAAAGTCATTAGAAAGGTCTTCGAATGATAAGTGATATTTATAGGAAACATAATTTAGGAACTGTACGAACTTTTCCATAGATTTATTAAAATCCCATTTCTTTAGGAACTCTTCAAAGTAAAACAGTTCCTTTTGTTTGATAATTTTTTCTGGCGACACAAATGAAATACACGCGAATTTTTGATTTGCAATGGGTTTGTCTTCTTCTAACAAGTCAACATACTTACTGTTTGGCATATTGTTACTGTCCAATTTTCTTTCGAAGTTGGTTGGTTTTGTTGGTTTGGATGACTTTTCTTTCGAACTTTTACTCATTTAATTATTAATATTTAAATAAACTTTAAGTTTTTTTTTAATAATACAATAATTTTTTTCTTATTATTTAATATAATGAACGGATTAATTAACATAGGTGAATTGGTTAAAAGAATTATTAAATATTTAGTAGAAGGTTTGATGGTTGCTATTGCTGCTTTTGCAATTCCAAAACGTTCTTTAGATATTGAAGAAATTATTTTAATTGCTCTTACCGCAGCTGCCACATTTAGTATTTTAGATACTTACATTCCAAGTATGGGCGTAACAGCACGTTCAGGCGCAGGTTTCGGTATAGGTGCTAACTTGGTAAAATTCCCTGGCGGGTTTTAGTCAACCTTTTCCACCTTTAGAAATCCACCTTTTCCACCTTTAGAAAAGGTGGAGCCAAAATCTTTTGTACAACTTTTTTGAAAACTGGTAAGGCCAAAATATTTTGCTCTACTTTTATCAAAAGTAGATTTTTTATACCACTTTTCAAAAAAGTGGTATAACGTGCGTAAAAATTCGAAAGATAAAAAAAAATTTTCTTTAGAATAAGTATAAATGTCTGATTTAACTAAGTCAAGCAAAAAACTTGTTCGCGAAGTATACACTTATACTTTTGATGAAAATTTAGGAACTTCTTTGAGTATAGGTAGTAATTCAACTGTAAGTAACAGCACTTATCCATTGTATGATAAAGATTTAAAACATGTAGGATTTCTTATGGGTACACGTAACAGTAGAGAATCGTCAAATGATAACTACAATTATGAGAACATACAGGTAGGAATTTTTTTAAATGATAATAAAGATTTACTTTCTATAAATTTTAACTTAGTAGCTACTTTAAAAACATCAGCTGGTATTGCAAACAAAGAAGTATTAGCCAAAGCAACTTATGGTAGTGGCAAATATCAAGGCAAAGATGTCACTGTAAACATAAAATATTTAAAAGATTACAAAAGAAAAGTTATTATAACATACAAAGAATAAACTTATCAACCTTCTCCACCTTTAGAAAAGGTGGAGCCAAAGTTTTGTACAACTTTTTTGAAAAGTGGTGACGTTGTCTCAAAGCAACTTTTATAAAAAGTTATGAAAAACTTTTTATAAAGGTAAAATTGCAAAAGTTTTGGCTCCACCTTTTCTAAAGGTGGACTAGATGGTAGGTATAAACTCCCAGTCCAATTCCCCACATATTTTTTTCCAAATATTATCTTGTTCAACGCGTTTCTCTTTATCTTTTAACATCGGGAAATGCTGTAAATACTGCACTTCGCCCAACAATTCGCACAGCTTGTATGCAGTATAATAATAGTTCAAAAAATTTACACGATCATCAGGACAAAACTTAGAATAAGGCGACTGTAATTCAACAAATAAATTGCATAGCGTTTCCTCCAATTCCGCGTTCATAATAGGAGGTTTAATTCCTAATTTATCTTTAATAAATGGTATGTGTTCATAATATTTATTATAGCCCAACTTTTTTAGAATTTCTTTAGTTTTCAAATTAGTAATTTCACTAATATTTATTCTCTCCTTTTTGATTTGTAATTTAATATTTTCAATAACATCACCAGGTATTTGCGTAGTTTCTTTTCCTTGAAACTGAGCCAAAATTTCTTTAAAATGATTTATTCTTTTATATGCATAAAAACATACTTCTTTAGGAGGTTCTTTGTAGGATGGTTTTTCATTTTCTATTAAATAAGGAATGTTATGATTGCAAGCATTGCACATTAGTATTCCTTCATCTTCTAATGGTACTAGTTCACCTTTATTACAATATTTACAAATGTCTGTTTGGTATACATAAGAGTTAATATCCAAAAATAAATCATCAATATTCGACAAGTATTTCTTAACTATATTATTGTTATTACATAATTCATTATTATAATTAGCTTCAGTTTCGTCTTTAATTTTAAAAAAACTATTTAAAATACTACTTTTATTTTTAGCATTATTATTATTTGTGTTATTTTTTACATTATCATCTGATTGAGAGTTTGAAATATTTTTTTTGTTTTCAAAATATTCAAAAATATACTTTGAATTATCCAAAAAATATTCCTTTTTCTTATTTTTTAATTCATTAATTTTATTATTAATTTCTTTTAGACTATCAATTAGTTCAAGTTTTTTTTCAACGTTATTTTGTAGATCTTTTAGTGAATTTTTTATTTTCATTCTTTCATTTTGTAATTCGGGTATTCTATTGTGTTCATCTTTTGCGAATTCGTTAATAAATTCTTTGTGCTTACTATCTAATGTGACAGCGTTTTTTTTATTGTACTTAATTTTTTTGATTGTTTTGGGTTTAAATGAAGGCATTTGTAAAGGATTGAATTTCTTTAAATTAAAGCATACTATTTATTTAATTTAAAATTATATAAAACATATTAATTAAAATATAAAAATAAAATTAAAATTTTTCAAGTTTAAACTATCTAATAGTTTTCTTTAAAATAATTAATGGATTTAACAATTAATATAGAAGAATATTTAGAAAATAATAAAATTACAATAAATCCCATAACATTTCAAAAAATGAATTTACTTTATAATGCTTTAGACGATGGCTGGAGCATTAAAAAAAAAGAAAATTCGTATATATTTACAAAGAAACATGAAAATAAAAAAGAAATAATAGAGGACACCTATTTGTTAAAATTTATGAAAACCAACCTTGATATGGGTAAGGTTGTTGATAAGTAACTTATAATTCTAATAAATTAATTACATTTTTATTATTGAATTAATTAATTAATTAATTTAATTAATTAAAAAACCAAAAATTTTTTTCTTTAGCAATTGTATAAAAAATGGGAGGTGGATTAATGCAACTGGTCGCCTATGGCGCACAAGACGTTTACCTAACTGGTAATCCTCAAATTACTTTTTGGAAAGTAACCTATCGTAGATACACCAACTTTGCTATTGAATCAATTGAGCAAACTTTCAACGGTCAAGCTGATTTCGGTCGTCGTGTCCAATGTACCATCAGTAGAAATGGTGATTTAGCTTACAGAACTTATCTTCAAGTAACAGTTCCTGAAATTAACCAACTTATGGGTCTTGGTGCCTTTGTCCTTGGACAAGGCCAAGGTGTTTATGCCCGTTGGTTAGATTTCCCTGGTGAGCAACTTATTGCCCAAGTTGAAGTCGAAATCGGTGGTCAAAGAATTGACCGTCAATATGGTGATTGGATGCACATCTGGAACCAACTTACTATGACTTCAGAACAACTTGTTGGTTATTTCAAGATGATTGGTAACACCACTCAACTTACTTTTATTACTGATCCTTCTTTCGCTGAAGTTGATGGCCCTTGTGACTCTTTGGCACCACGTCAAGTTTGTGCTCCAAGAAACGCTCTTCCTGAAACTACTCTATATGTTCCACTTCAATTTTGGTTCTGTACTAACCCAGGTTTAGCTCTTCCTTTAATCGCTCTTCAATATCACGAAGTCAAAATTAACCTTGATATTCGTCCTATTGATGAATGTTTATGGGCTGTTACTACTCTATCATGTAACGACAACTCTGTTCCTGCATCAATTAACGGTAAGTCAAATCCTGCTTATGCTTCAAACCAATACACTCCTGGTCGTCCAGTCCCAGCCACTATTGCTTACAATCAATCTTTAGTCGCTGCATCACTTTATGTTGATTACGTTTTCCTTGATACTGATGAACGTAGAAGAATGGCACAAAACCCTCACGAATACTTAATTACTCAGCTACAATTCACTGGTGATGAATCCGTTGGTTCATCTTCCAACAAGATTAAGCTTAACTTCAATCACCCAGTTAAGGAATTAATCTGGGTTGTCCAACCTGATCAAAACGTCGATTACTGTTCATCCCTTGTTTGTGATGCTCTTCTTTTCAAGGTTCTAGGTGCCCAACCATTCAACTACACTGATGCTATTGATGCTCTACCAAATGCCATCCATGCTTTCGGTGGTCCACATGCTGTTGGTCGTGACTCTCGTGCCTACATTGATGTTCGTGGTCTATTCAATGACGCTGGTGCTGAAGATGCTTACTTCCCAGATGGTTTTACTGGATACTGGAACGGTCCAAATGATCCTTACAATGAGCCAAATCTAGGTGGTCCAGGTATTAAATACCCACCTGGTGTCACTCAAGACATCCTTAACACCTATGGTGCTTACGTTGAAAACGGAAACCACTACGGTAATGAATCAACTGTATCTGATGCAGGTACTTTCGTTCTTACTGAAACTTCCCTTGATATGCATTGTTGGGGCCAAAATCCAGTTGTTACTGCCAAGTTACAACTTAACGGCCAAGATCGTTTCTCTGAGCGTGAAGGATCTTACTTCTCATGGGTCCAACCATACCAATCACACACCAGAAACCCTGATGAAGGTATTAACGTATATTCTTTTGCCTTGAGGCCAGAAGAGCATCAACCAAGTGGCACTTGCAACTTCTCAAGAATTGATAATGCAACTCTTCAATTAGTTCTTTCCAACGCCACTGTTGAAGGTACTAAGACCGCCAAGGTCAGAGTTTATGCTACCAATTATAACGTTTTAAGGATAATGTCCGGCATGGGCGGGTTGGCCTATTCCAATTAAGCGAACTTGTTACGATATATCGTGTCAAGTTTTTTATATTATATTTGTAAACTTTATAAAAATATTTAATAATTAATTATTGCATTTTAATTATTAAAGCAAAAAACAATATAGAGGTAATATATAAATTACATATATAAAATGAGCGTAGATATTGTAAATCTCATTGAAAGCAATCCAATTACTAAACTGTCAGGTAATTACCAGTCAAAATTGATTGAAAAGGTTCAAAATACCTTCAATAATTATGAACAACAACTATTTTTGTCCAGTTTTTATTGTTATTTGAAGTACGATACAAAAAAAGACTTTGTCATTGATTTAGATAATGTATGGCATTGGTTAGAATTTGGTCAAAAAGTAAATGCAAAACGAGTTTTAGAAAAAAATTTTATAATTGACAAAGATTATAAATTATTGCTTTGCCAACTGGCAAAGCAAGACGAGAAGTCTCATGGTGGTCACAATAAAGAAACATTTATGTTAAATATTGACACCTTCAAAAAATTTTGTCTAAAAGCAGGAACAAAAAAAGCAGATGAAATACACGAATACTTTATTAAATTAGAAAATATTATGTTTGAAATAACAAAAGAAGAAAGTGAAGAATTAAAAAAACAACTTACTCAGTTAGAAGATGTAAAAAATAAAGAAATGGAAGAAAAACTTATAAAACAAAGAGAAAAAATATTATTAAGTGAATATGCTCAAGCAGGTTCATTAGTTTATATTATCAAAGTTAAAACATTTCCTAACGGAGAATATATTGTCAAAATTGGACATAGCACAAAAGGAATACATAATAGATACAGTGAACACAAAGGGAATTATGACGAATGTTTACTATTAAATTGTTTTACTGTAGATAAAAGTTATGATTTTGAACAATTTCTAATTCATCACGACAAAATTAGATTAAACAAAGTAACAGATTTAATTGGACATGAAAATGGTAATGAATTATTTTTAATAGGTAAAAATTTAACATATCAAATAGTCCTTCATATAATTGAAAATAATATTAAAAATTATAACTTTAGTATTAGTGAATTATTGAAAGAAAATGAATTATTAAAAAAATTGCAAATACAATCAACGAACATTCAAAATAATAATTGTAATACAAATGATAATGTAGAAATTCATGAATTGTTATTAGAGCTAACCAAAACAGTCAAACAATTGTCCAGTAAGATTGATAATCTAGAAAAAATTAACAAAGACTTATTAGAAAAAATAAATTCAACACAAACAAAAGTATCTACAGGGTTCAATGAACCATTAGTTACACTTGGACCAAGATTGCAAAAAATAAACCCAGAGACCTTTGAAATTGTTAAAGTATATGAAAGCGTCAGTGAGGTAATGAAAGAAAATGCTCAAATCAAACGACCTAGTATTAATAAAGCAATTTCTGAAAATACTATTTATTGCGGATTTAGATGGCTTTTTGTAGAGAGAAACCTGGACCCTAATATTATAACACATATTGAACATACAAAACAAACAAAAATACAAAATTTAGGTTACATTGCCAAGTTGAATGTAGAAAAAAATGAAATTCTAAACGTTTATTTAGATAGAAAAACTGCTGCGAACTTGAATGGGTATTCATCTTCATACGCTTTAGACGTATCAGTCAAGAAATACACAATATCAAATGGACATTTTTATAAATTATATGAATATTGTAATGAAGAATTAATAAACAACTATGAGACCAAACACGGAACTCCTATTTTATACAAAAACGGCATTGGTCAATATGATTTAGAAGGTAATCTTGTAAAGGAATTTTCGTGCAAATATGATTGTATAAAAATTCTTTCTATAAGTGATAAAACATTAACAAAAGCATTGGAAAAAAATTTACCATATAACGGACATTTTTTCAAAGAAATTGGAAGTAAATTATCTATATTATAATTTCGCAATTCATCTACCACCCAACTCATATTTATCATTTGTATTGTCTCTATAAAACGTTTCTATATGATACAATGTTACTCTCTCGAACGGCAAATTTTCAAACAAAGAAACAGACAATTGTTTTTGTATAAGACGATTTGTTTGTTGTATATCTTCATTGTTTATTTCTATTTTCGATGCTTCAATATAATTATTCAATCTCTGTTTTAGTTTCGACATTTTAATTTTTAAATTTATAATAAAAATTAAAAATAGTTTCAATTTTTTTTTTCAAAAAATTTGCCTTCTTTACCACACATATGGTCAAATTTTCTTGATGTACAACAATAATGATAATAGTCTTCTATATTGTAATTCTTTCCATTCACCAAATAATAATTGTTTGATTCTTCTGTGGGAAACTTACTGCAATTTCCGAATTTACTAAAAGTAAAAAAATTTTTAATATAAAACTTACAATCAACACATAATTTTGGTCTAACTTGGCTTGCTGAAACTGGTGATAAAAAAATAGAGCACACATTCATAAAAATATTCTTCATTTTATTTATTAATTAAAGGTAAAACATTTAATTTGTTTAAATTATTATATTTAATAATGTATCACTATTCATCAAGATCTATACCTACATCTACATACTGATTATCTTTCCAAATGACTTTGTTGCTGTTAAACAATAAATTCATATTAATAATTTCCGGCTTATCAGCCTCAGCAGTAAATATTTTCATAATTTGCTCATCATCTCTAAAACGCAATGAATATGTTTGTTGAATATTGTTTCGTCCAATTCGCCCCATGGCTTGAATAATTTTTTCCTGAGTTAAATTCATCCCTTTACTGATATAACCATGACAAAACTGATAATTAGTTCCATAAATATAGTCACTCGATGCAATGATGAGATACAATTTTTGTTCATCTGCCATTTTCTTCATGATTTCAGTGTATCGAATATTTTCATGATTAATGAAAACACCAATACCCATCATTAACAATATTTTCCAAGTATCTTCAATTCCATTCAATAACATAATTTCGTTGATTACACTTTCTTCTATATTGCTCGTGAATGATTTTACCGTATCCAAACACTCTGCCCATCTTTTAACATGATGCATTTTATTAGGAATAAAAGTTTCATTCAAGTTTACAGTTTTTATCATGCTTCTATAAGTCTCTATTTCTCTTACTAATTTCGCAAGTTGGCTCTTACTTGTATCAACATTATCAGCTTCTCTATTGAACTTTCTCACATTTTTTAAAGACCCCAACCCTGTATTTGACAACTTGCTTTCTTCTTGTTCTTTTAGATAATCCAAATCTTTTTCGAATTCAGAAATCTTTTTATTCAATACATTGTTGTATTCAATTTTTTTCAACAAGTCATCCATTACTGCTGACGGAATATTAGCTTGTTGAATGCAAAATTTGGCAATTTTTTCAATGTCATCACAAATAAATATAGTTGGACCATCTGTCAAACTATAAGCGTCTTTAGTTGTTACATAAATAGCAGATGTTCCTTGCACAGTTGGATTGACATTTTTGCTGTTACTATTGCCGAATACAGTTGTGTCAGTCAATGATCTTTTTAATGGTTTTCCTGCCAGTTCTTTATCATTATAACTGATACTACCAGGACCAATACTATTTGATTTTGAAGACAACTTGTTTCCTTTTACATCCACACTGGAATTATCAAGAAGTTTTGGTTGTCGATTATCCTTAAAATGATCATATATATATTTCCATTGTGCAGGTTGGATACTTTTCAAACATTGTATATAATAAATTTTGATATTCTTCATGTTGACTTCGTCCAATGTTTCAAAATAGTTCTCTATTTTTAGTCTCTCAGAAACAAATCCATGTTTATTTATAAAAACAACAAATTTTGTTACTTCATCCAAGTCTAAGTACCTCAAAAGTGTCAAATAATTCTCACAATGTTGTGCAATTTTTAAAATCAAACCATAGTCATGTGTTAAAAAGTGTGGTAAGTCAACAAACCCATCTTTATTAATAATTGGTATAGATTTTTTACAGTCGTGACTAATGATACTATGAATTTCACTGTTTGCAAACTTGGTTTTAAAATCCATAATGGTTTCACTCAATTCATGCTCTTTTGGTAGTGTTGCCGAGGACAACACAATTGTAGGAATTTTATTTTCACTCCAGTTGTGTTTAATAATACTGTGAAAACTGTGTTCTTTATAGTCCAAAGTAATTGTCGGTTCATCCCAATATATCATCAAGTTTTCATCATGATTGAACGCACGTATGTAATACATTGCAGGAACAAATGATTTAATATCACTTATTATTATTTCAACATTGACACCATTTGAGTTGTCCACTTTTTTAATTCCACCTGTTTTTTTATTAACAGTATAATCTTTCGCTGCAAAATAGTGAAGACGGACATCATCGGCACTTTCACAACCAAACGCAAATGCAATTTTTTTATTTACAGAAATGGCTGCTCTAGCCAATGCTAGTCCCACGTGCCTAGCAGCACACACAAAGACAATTCTAAATTTTTCAGACAATCCAATCGGTGTCAATGTTTTTCCAGTACCTGTTGGTGCCATGTATAAAATCAATTTGGGTCCAGGATTTTTACAAATAGTGAATATTTCTTTTTGATGGTCATATAAAACCATGTCGTTATATTTTAATAAATTTGTATTTTTTTCGATTAACTCAACGGAATTCTCAATGACATTTAAAATATTCAAATCACCCTCAAATATTTTTATCATATTTTCACAAAAGCTAAGAATATGTCTGTTTATTTTTATTATATTGTTTTTTAATAGTTTATATAGTGTAAAATAAGATAATACGAATAATTTTTTGTCTAACTTTTTTTTTGCTAATAATATTTTTTCGATAGTTTCTAATAATATATATTCATAGACGTTGTTATTTTTTAAACTCTCGATACTATTTTTATCTAGTCTGATTTTATCAGCGGATTTTATTTGAACATCACCACTTACATTGATTTTCATAGCTGGTTCTGTTTGAAAATACTCTTTATTTTTTTCAAGAATTGTTACGACGTTTTCTCTCAAATATTTATTATAAATATAATCTTCCATTTTAGTTGAATATTCTATTTTTAAAAATGTGAAAATGGATTCGTTATTATTGATTTTAATATTGACATCGTGAAAACCTTTTATAATTAAATTCAAAACTTCTATTTCTTGTTTCGAGAATGGGATTTCGATAGATTCCCATTCCGATTTAATTAATTTTCTTTGATTTAAGTCCATTGTAAATTACAAGTGTTAAATATGTTATATATTAATAGTTCTTTAAGTTGTATTTAAATATCAATTTTATTTTGTTCATGTCTTTTCTATGTGAACATATTTATATGTATACATATATATATATATAAATAATGGCGTTCAAAATATATTCAAAAAAAATAATTTTCGTAGTTCTTTTTCTTTTGTCAATTTTTATTATATATTTTGTATCCAAATATTTAGAAAAAAATAACAATAGTACTGTTAAATGCAACATGAAATTTGGGTTATGTCCTGCAGCAAGTTGTATGCCAAACCCATATGACGAAACGAAGGCGTATTGTTTGTGTGATGTTGCGACTGGAGTAAATTATAGTGTTGGAAATAATGACTGCAATAAAATTAAACCATACACTTCGAAAAGTGGAGAAGAGTTCATTTATTCTGATTTTAGTCCTGTTATTACTAAAATGGGATATCATCGTGTTACTTGCCCTCCTGAAGCAGTCAATTTGAACTGTATGAATAAGATTTGTTCGGTTGATCCAAATAACCCTTCAAAAGCTATTTGTATTTGCGATAAATTAGATAATGAAGGATTAAATTGGGCGACTTATAATAAAAATGGAGAACCTAAAACATGTAACTATCAATCGGGTGCATCAATGCAAGGTTATTTAGATATGAACGCATTTATTCAAAAGAACCCATAAACTTGTAATGTTTGATTAAAATTTAAAATTGAAACTATATTAACAAGTTTAAAGAAAACAAAATAACAATTACTACAATGGCACAAATAATTACAATTGAAGGAAATATTGGTTCTGGAAAATCAACTCTTCTAGCTCATTTGAAAGAAAAGTACAAAGACGCTCCAAACATTTTATTCTTGAGAGAACCAGTAGATGAATGGGAAAATATTAAAGATGAAAACGGAACTACAATGTTGCAAAAATTTTACAGCGACCAAAAAACATATGCATTTTCGTTTCAACTTATGGCTTATATTTCAAGATTATCTTTATTAAAAGAAGCAGTAAAAAACAACCCCGATGCTATTATTATTACGGAACGAAGTTTGACTACAGATAAAATGGTATTTGCAAAAATGCTTTATGATAATGGAAATATAGAAGATGTTAACTATCAAATTTATTTAAAATGGTTTGAATGTTTTGCGTGTGAGTATCCTATTAAAAAAGTGATATATGTTAACTCATCTCCTGAAATTTGTCATCAAAGAATTCACGAAAGGGCGCGATTAGGTGAATCTGTAATCCCTTTAGAATATTTGAATGCGTGCCATAAATATCATAAAGAAATGATTGAATTTTTCAAAAGTGAAAATAATATTGTAATTTTAGAAGTTGATGGAAACTTGAATATAAAAAAAAATGAATATATCTTAAAAGGTTGGTTACAATTTATTGATGAATTTATTTTAGATGCATAAAATATTACATGTATTAAATAATAAAAAAATGACAGAAAGTTTTTATTTTTTTATTATTTAATAACAATAGATAAATATCTAAAATGAAAGTAATGAATTTAGTAACACTTATTAATCAAGCATTCAGATTTGTTATTCAAACAAGCCAAGAATACAATATTGACGAGTCACACGCATTGAAACATAGTATGGAGGTTTTCAATCATGCAAACTCTATTTATGAAAACGAACTACTAAAAAATCCCCAGTTAGAAAATCATAGAGAAATTATTTATTTGGCTTCAATAGTGCATGATATGTGCGATAAAAAATATATGAATGAAGACATTGGTATAAAATATATGAACGATCATATGAAACATTATATAAATTGCGATGATTTGAAAATTACTTCGGATATAATAAAAACAATGTCGTATTCAACCGTGAAAAAAAATGGGTATCCTGATTTCAAAGAGTATCAAACTGCATATCATATTGTGAGAGAAGCAGATCTTTTAGCAGCATATGACTTGGATAGATGTATTATATACAAAATGATGCGTGACAATTTCAATTATAGTGACGCAGTGATAGAGTCAAAAAATCTTTTTGAAAATAGAATTTTAAATTATCGAAAAGACAAATTGTTTATAACTAATTATTCTAAAAATAAGTCACTTTTAATGCACAAAAAAGCGTTAAAAGATGTAGAAAAATTAAATACATTAACGAATATAATACAATTGAAAGGAGATTGGTAACTTTATAAGTTTTTATAAAATGTATTTTAATTAAAATTGAAATGAATTTACTATAAAATAATCAATTCAATAAGATAAAATAATAAAATGTCATTGATTATGAAATCTAGTTTTACTAATGTAACCGCATTTTTACACTACAAACCAAAAACAAAAGTATGTCCAAAAATAGAATACTTATTACGATTTGATGGCTGTAGTAAAGGTAATCCAGGATTAGCTGCTTGTGGCGCAGTATTATACCAAAATGAAGTTGAAATTTGGACAGGATCCAGATTTTTAGGTCATAATGAGACAAATAACTATGCTGAATACATGGGATTAATCATTGGATTACAAAAAGCAGTTGATCTCAATATTCAAGAATTAGCAGTTGAAGGTGATTCAAACTTAATAATCAATCAGATGAATGGTAAAAATAAAGTAAGATCAAGTAATATTATTGATCTTCATAAATTGGCAATGGAAATAAAAGAAAAATTCAATGTTATTACTTTTAATCATATTTATAGAGAATATAACAAAAGAGCAGATGAACTATGTAACAAAGAAATTGAAAATTTACAAAATCAACATCCGATGAGTAATATTGTATAAAATTCAAACACCACTGTCTCATATTTCAATACTCTAATAAATGAACATTCAATTTTTTTTGTGGTTTAAATTTCAAAATATCTAGTTCCTTTTTTGAAGTTGGGAATTCTTTCTCTCCATAAATATCTTGAAGCATCAACCATTCAAATAATCCTCCAACATAAAGATAAATATTATAGAACCCAAGTGACTGTAGTTGCTGATATTTTTTATAAATTTTATCATCATTGCAGTTTTTACCATAAATAATGATTTTTATATTTTTGTTACCATTTCTTAACAGGGTGTTTATAATATTAATTTCTTTTTCAGGTGTTATTGTCATCGGTATTATACATTCTTGTTCGTTTTCCGATAATGTATTTATTATTAAAATAGCATCTTTTTGACTTAATGAATACTGAATATCTTCAAAATTGATTTTATTCATTGAACTTGTGTTTCCCATGAATTAGTAGATTTAATAACTTATTTTTATCAATATAAATATATTTAAACTTATATAATTTTAATTATATTTTTAATGAAATTGAACGACAATTTCTACGTCCTCTTTTTTAATGCTTTTTGTTGCAGAAATCGATAATTCTTCGCGTTTCTTTCGCGTTTTCGTGTTTTCTAATTTTAATTCTTTACGCTTAGAAGTACTATTTCTACTATTCATATCTTTTTCTATTGTATCATAATTTTCTTCAATATAGTCAATTACTTTATTTTCTATTGCCCACTTAAAAAAATTTAACTGACCAATTGTCGTCTCAATAAATTTATCATCTTTATACGGAATACTAATACGATCCCATCTACAAAAAGGATCAAATCGACGTTTACTGTAAGCTTTTAATTTCAATTTATAATCAAAGTACACTTTGAAACGCTTTAAGTTACCAAAATCATCCTCTATGTTATAGAGTGTATAGTATTTTTTGGCATAGTTTGTTGCAAACCAATCGACAATTCTCAATGAAATTTTCGAATCGCCGGTTATTATTTTTAACATTCGCTCTAATAAATTGTCTTTTTTATAAAAATCCATTAAATTGTTCAATAATAAATCATTTTGTGTTGTATATGTTGAAGATATTGTTGTCATATATATTATTAGGTATTATTTATTTAATTTTTAGGTATAATTTTTAAGTTGTTTCACATTGAAAACATAATTGATATAAAATATAACAATGAACCAGAAAAAAATAAATTTATATATATAATGAGTTTAGTTAGCATAGGAACTTTGACACTGTTTGAAATAATGGGTGACTTTGGGTATAAATACTTTGCAAATAACGGCGGATTATTGCCGTTTGCAATTGGCACATCGGGATATATAGGTGTAGTTTATTATTTAATAAAAAATTTACAAGGGTCAACCCTTTTATTAGTAAATGGTGCATGGGACGGAATTAGTGCAATCGTGGAATCTATTGCAGCTATGATTTTTCTGGGTGAATATTTTACAAGTATCTCTCAGTATATTGGTTTATTCTTCATTATAATGGGATTATTTTTATTGCGGTTACCCATAACAAAAAAGACAAAGGTTGAATTCCCTAAGTTTTTCTAACCTTGAAAAGTATCACCATCTAATTCTGAATTAGTTGAAACAGGCTTCAAAAACTTGTCATGGTTAGACAAATCTTGCACGTAAGTGTTATTAGTTAAATAAGGGTTCATATTTACCTGACACATCATTTGCCTTTCAGATAATTTTTTGTCTGTATCTTCTCTTTTATTAAACTGAACAAAATCTTTGTTCATCATTTCCCAGGTATTTTCATCATGATTTAGTGAAGTTGTATATGCTGAACTCTCAATAACTTTGTTAAAATTATCATCCATTGATGTTTTATCTATTCTTCTAGACCTATCGTAATTTAAACCTTTGCTCCATTTCCATTCAATTTGGGTTCTCGTTGTTTCCATTATATTATTTATTGTAGCTAATTATTAAATTTTTTTAACTATATTTAATTAAAACAAATAAATTAAATAATATCGTATTATATAACACATTTTAAAATATGACAGTTATTAATGGAATAGAAATCGATGATATTAATTTTAAAAGAAATGAACTTAAGTTGGCGTTAAATAACAATGCACCAATAGAAGATAAATTGAATGTAATAGTAGTAATATCAAATCCATGTTTATATGCTAGGCGCTATCAGTTGTGTAATCAGTTTATAAGTAGAATGAATGAAGAAACTCATGTAAGATTATATATTGTAGAATTAGCTTATAAAAATCAAAAATTTATAATTACTAAATCTAATAATAAAAATCATTTGCAAATTAGAAGCGAAACCCCGTTATGGCACAAAGAAAACATGATAAATTTAGCCGTTAATAAGTTGTTGCCAAAAAACTACAAATCGTTTGCATGGGTTGACGCTGATATTGAATTCGAAAATAATACATGGGCTTTAGATACATTGAAACTACTAAATGGATATAAAGACGTTGTTCAAATTTTTAGTCATGCTGTTGATATGGATAAAGATGAAACGACATTGAATGTTTTTTCAAGTTTTGGATACTGTTTTTGTAAAAATAAAAAATTCAACAATAAAAAACTATTTGATTTTTGGCATCCTGGGTTTGCATGGGCAATGACACGTAGTGCTTATGAAAGAATTGGAGGATTATTTGATAAAGGAATATTAGGATCTGGAGACAACATTATGGCGTATGCATTGATTAATAAGTGTCATTATTATACTAGAGATAAATACAATGATGATTATAATAAAAGTATGCTAGATTTTCAAGACAAAGCAGTAAACTTACGTTTAGGATATGTACCTGGAATGATTAAACATTATTATCATGGTAAAAAGAAAAACAGATACTATCACGAGAGAACTGAAATTTTGGTAAAGTACCAGTATTCACCAACTACCGATATAGACTATGACACAAATGGTATAATTGTACCGACAAATAATTTTTCAGAAGAATTTAAAAATGATATAATGAGTTATTTTAGAGAACGAAAAGAAGACGAATAATGGAATAATTATTTAAAATATATAATTGTTGTCATAAATTTACTGTACTACATAATTATTATAAAACGATATTTTTCGAAAAATAAAATGTTATTTAAAAATATAATAATTATGAATTTGATTTATATTTGTGTTTTTCATCAAGAGAATTACATTAACTTATTAAAAATACTTATGACATCTTTAACTACAAGAGGAAATATAAATAAAACAAATACTGATATACTAATTATTACATCACCTATGTTCCAAACACTTATACAAAATGAATTATCATGTTTAAATATTCGTCCAGAATATTATATTTTAGATTTACAAACATTATTTGAAGCAAAATGCGCAAAGTTAAACATTTTTGATTATGAAAATATTTATAAATATGATAAAATACTATATTTGGATACAGATATATTAATTAATAATGACATAAATATTTTATTTGACATTGAACTAGCAGACAAGTTGTATGTTTTAGAAGAAGGATATATTGGCCATGAGTTTTGGGGTGGAGATTTTTTCGATTTTTCAAAATATTCTACTAATCAAACTGCATTTACGTCAGGAATACTATATTTCAATAACATAAAAATAATACAAGAATTATTTAATTCTATTAAAGCGCATATTGCAGATTTTAATTATAAAAATAATAACTGTATACCTAGATGTCAAGATAAACCATTTTTTGTGTATAACACTATTTTAAGACAAACTTATGATAATATAACTATGAAAAAATATTGCGTAAATAATCCAGATGCAGTATCTTCTGAAATAGTTATTTACCATTTTCCAGGTGGTCAATGTGACTATTCAAATAAGTATAATAAAATGATTAGTTTTAATAAAAAAATAGATTTGTTCTTGGGAATTAAAAACAAAATAACTTTTATAACACTAACTAACTCAGGTTATATTAATTATACGTTAAATTGTTTACAAAGTTTAAACAACATAAATGTGCAAATACCACTTCACTGTTATTGTATAGGTAAATCTTGTTATAATAGTCTCTCATCAAATGGTTTTAAGTGTAGTTTAATTGACGAAGAAGAAAATAGTGGTTTTTCGACATACAAAAATGGAAATTGGTCAAATGTAGTATTTAATAAATTTAAAATAATACATGAAAACTTATTAAAATATGAATATGTATGCTATACTGATGGAGACGTTGTGTATGAAAATAATGATTTTCTAGGCTACTTAATAGAAAAAATAGGTGACTATGAAATGTTAATTCAAAATAACTGTGAATGGTTAGATTCAGTTTCTACAGGTTTTATGTTTATAAAGTCAACTAAAAATATAATTTCTTTATTTGACCCAGTTTATATTCAAAATAATTACAAACTATCAAACGATTATGATATTAATGATTACTTAGAAAATATTAAAAATAAAATAAACTACAAATTGTTACCTCTTTCATTGTTTCCATATGGAGATTATTACTATAAAAATAATTCTTTTATAGTACCATACTTAATACATTTTAATTGGGTGGTTGGACATGAAAAAAAAGCAAAAATGATTTATTATGGCAAATGGTTTAAGAAAACTAAAATATGTCATAGCGGTAAAGGTAGTTTTAGTAATCAGCTAGAAGGTATATTACGGTTATTATCACATTCACTGAATAATAAAGCAGAATATCAAATTAACTATAAAAAAACATATAATTTTCATGATAATAACGTTGGTAAAAAACAGTTGGAAGAATATTTTTTGACTTCATTAAATGTACTATCCAAAAATAACACGAATTATACGGTTAATAATTTTGAATATTTTAAAGAAAATTATGGTGATAGTAGAGAATATAATTCTATTAATAATGATGATGGTAATAATAGTGAATGTGAACAGAATATTTATCTTTATGATGGTATAGGGGTTGGAAACCCATTACCACCCAATTTTGAAAATAGTGACGAAATAATGCAATCACTTCACAAATTGAGAAATGCATTTGTATTAAAAAATAACATTTTACCTAAACCATCATACGATAATACGAAAATAAATATATGTTGCCATATTCGCTTAACAGATGCACTTGGTAGAAAAATTCCTGATAATGAAAGTTTATGCGGTATTGTAAAATATTTTCAAAAAGATAATAATAAAAATAGAGTTATTATTTATAGTAATGAAAATACTGACTATTTGAAAACAGAAAATACTATAATCTATAATCCAAATATAGATATTTTACAAGCATTGAGTGACTTTATTCACGCTGATATACTAGTTACAAACTATTCATCTTTATCAATTTCTGCACATCTTTTGGCTAAAGAAACACAAAAGGTTATTTGTCCAAACAAAGCTAGTTTAGTATTTTATAGTAGGTTATTAAACAAATGTATTAAAGCAAAAGATTTTATACAAAACTCTATTAGTTGAAACAAAACTAACTTTTTTTAATTAAATTCAATTGTTTTGTAAATAAAAACTTATCAGAATTTGTTTTCCGTCGCTTAATATTACAACTCAAACATGAAATAACAAAATTATCATTATTATGACCCAGAGAATTGTCAATTCTATCAATTGTCCATTGATTATGTTCTCTCACAATTTCATAAAGAATATATGTTTCACATTTGCAATAAAAACACAACATTTTACATTCAATTAAATTTTGTAAAATGTTTTGTATAGTTATAAATTGTGTTTCATTATACAAGTTCTTTAAAATATCTTGGCTTTTGTAACTGTTCAGTTTCTTATTTAATTCTTGTAAAATTATAGACTTTTCACGTATATCAACGTTTTCATTTATTTTACTATGAATTTCATTTATTAAATCAATTTGCTTATTATAAGTTAGAAATTCTGTTTCCATGTTATATTTATTCATTATTTCTCTCTTTTTTATTTCATTCTTAACACGATTTGCTCGTTTGATTAAATATCTATTATTGGTTCCTGATATAATAATGCTTTTTTTAGTACACACATGATTTAATTCTGTATCAGACATAACTTATAAAGAGATTTATAATATATTTATATATATATTTGTTGAATTGATATAAAAATAAAAAATAATATATATATTTTATAAAAAGAGTTAAACTTAAATATATATAATAATATAATAATATAGAATGCAATTAAATACAGATACAGATACAACTACAGAAAAATCAATAAAAAATGAAGAATGTATTGAGTTAAAAAATATACAATACAAAACAATGTTAATAAATGGCGTATCCATAAATGAAACAAAATCATCACAAAGTCTACAAAAATTAGATAAGTTTCTAGAAGATGAAAAAAATACAAATGAAATTGAACCATGGTGTAAGTTAAATAAAACTACAAAAATAAAAAAAATAACAGACTATATTGAAAAGTATAGGATTGATAAAAATTTAAATGATGAAGAAGTTGATAAGCTGACTATTTTTTTGAGGGATTGTTTGAATAGAAAAAAGTTACAACGTATAAAAGATGTAGTATACGATAAAGAAAAAGGTATTGTCAACGACATTCCATCATTAACATACATAAAGTCAACTAAACATTTTACATTGAAAAATATTGAAAAACGTGTATCAACTTTAAAATCACTTCCATTTAAAAAAAATAATACTTACGGTACTGTTAGAAATAAAAAAGTATCTGATGTTTCTGATGACGAAAATGATGACGAAAATGATGACGATGATAATGATAAATAGTATCTTATAATATTTTAATTTTAAAAATTAGATATTTAGAAGAAATTATTATATAAAATAAATTATATAATGGTTCTTATTAAATATGG
>Ga0209085_1000895_pt1 | contig 19947 bp, 20 predicted proteins | sample C_131016_EF_Meta_FD_187310 | JGI IMG/M metagenome (GOLD analysis project Ga0209085, IMG submission 187310) | Freshwater microbial communities from Lake Croche, Canada to study carbon cycling - C_131016_EF_MetaG (SPAdes) (version 2) | ecosystem: Environmental > Aquatic > Freshwater > Lake...
CGGAAGCGCAGCGTGACCTTCACCTTGTCGCCATCGGCAATGAAGCCCTTCATCTGCTTCATTTTGGTATCATAATCATGGTCATCAATGTTCGGGCGAACCTTGATTTCCTTGATTTCGACGACCTTTTGCTTCTTGCGGGCCTCGTTGGCCTTCTTCTGCTGCTCGTATTTGAATTTGCCGTAATCGGTGATCTTGCACACTGGCGGCACAGCATTGGGCGAGATTTCCAGCAGGTCCAAACCCACCGAATAGGCCCGGTACAGCGCATCGCGCGAGGTCATCACGCCCAGCATTTCACCATCCTGGTCAATGAGGCGAACCTGCGGCACGCGGATATCTTCGTTCACGCGCGGACCGTCTCGGCTGGGCAATTGGGGCGCAGAAGGCATGGGACTACGAGGTATGGGAGTTTCTCCTATTGGTGCGAATTCGCTGTTATGGCGATTCGCTCAGGCAACTGCAACCGGGTTGCTGCTTGACAAGTCCGGCGGCGTCGCCTCAGCGGCCAGAATTCGCACCGCCTCGGCCAAATCATGGCTTTCCTGCTCGCGGCCGGGCAGGCGCCGGAGCACCAGCTTGCGCTCTTCCGCCTCACGCCGGCCGACCACGGCCAGCACCGGCACCCGAGACTCGATATGGTCGACGACCTTGCGGTTGATCTTCTCGTTGCGGGTATCGGCCTCGGCCCGGATGCCGGCGGCGTTGAGCGCGGCCACCACCTCGCGCGCGTAATCCGCCGCGTCATCGACGATGGAGGCCACCACCACCTGGCGCGGCGCGAGCCAGAGCGGGAAGCGGCCGGCATATTGCTCGATCAGCATGCCAAGGAAGCGCTCAAAACTGCCCAGTATGGCGCGGTGCAGCATGACCGGCCTTTTACGGCCGCCATCTTCTGCGGTGTAGAGCGCATCCAGCCGCTCGGGCAGGACGAAATCCACCTGCAGCGTGCCGCATTGCCAATCGCGGCCAATGGCGTCGCGCAGCACGAATTCCAGCTTCGGGCCGTAGAAGGCGCCTTCGCCGGGGTTCAGCTCATACTCCACACCAGCGATGCGGCAGGCCTCTTTCAAGGCGCCCTCGGCCCGGTCCCAGGTCGCGTCATCGCCGGCGCGGGTGGCTGGGCGGTCGGAGAATTTCACCCGGAACTCCGGAAAGCCGAGATCGCGGTAAATGCTGGAGAGCAGCGCCACGAAGCGCACCGTCTCATCGGCGATCTGGTGCTCCTCACAAAAAATATGCGCGTCATCCTGGGTGAAGGCGCGCACCCGCATAATGCCATGCAGCGCGCCCGAGGGCTCATAGCGGTGGCAGGCGCCGAATTCGGCCATGCGCAGCGGCAATTCGCGGTAGCTGCGAATGCCCTGATTGAAGATCTGCACATGGCAGGGGCAGTTCATCGGCTTCAGCGCATGGATCTTATGCGCCTCGTCCTGATCCTCGACGGTGGCGATGAACATGGCACTGCGGAATTTCTCCCAATGCCCCGAGGCCTCCCACAGCTTGCGGTCGACCAGCTGCGGCGTCTTCACCTCCTGATAGCCCGCGGTGTCGAGGCGGCGTCGCATGTAATCCTCCACCGTGCGGTAGAGCTTCCAGCCGGGGGCGTGCCAGAAGACCGAACCTTGCGCCTCCTCCTGCATGTGGAAGAGGTGCATCTCCTTGGCGATGCGGCGGTGGTCGCGCTTTTCCGCCTCCTCAAGCATGTGCAGATGCGCGTCCAGCTCCTTCTGGTCGCGCCAGGCGGTGGCGTAGATGCGGCTGAGCATGGCGTTGCGGTGATCGCCCCGCCAATAGGCGCCGGCCACTTTTTGCAGCTTGAAGGCGGTGCCGACGGCGCCGGTGGTCGGCGCATGCGGGCCGCGGCAAAGGTCGATCCAGTCGCCCTGGCGGTAGATCGAGATCGGCACATCGACCGGAAGGTCGGAAATCAGCTCGGCCTTATAGGCCTCACCCCGCTCCTTGAAGAAGGCGATGGCCTGCTCGCGCGGCCAGACCTCGCGCTGGAAGGCGCCGTTGCGGGCGATGATCTCGCGCATCTTCGCCTCAATCGCCGGGAAATCCTCGGGCGTGAAGGGCTCGTTGCGGGCGAAATCGTAATAGAAGCCGTTCTCGATCGCGGGTCCGATGGTCACCTGCGTGCCGGGGAAAAGCTCCTGCACCGCCTCGGCCAGCACATGGGCTGCGTCATGGCGGATGATCTCCAGCGCCTCCGGGTCGCGCCGGGTGATGAAGCGCAGGCTGGCATCCTCGATAATGCTCTCCGAGAGATCCTTCTGCACACCATCGACCTCCATCACCAGGGCGGCCTTGAGCAGCCCCGGGCCAATGCTGGCGGCGATCTCGGTGCCCGTCACCGCGCCGGGGAATTGGCGAACGGAACCATCGGGCAGGGTAATGGCAGGCATGGTAAACCTTCAAAGGAGAGGGGCGGACCATCGCCGCGCGCCCTTGCAGGGTCAAGAGTGCACGCCATGCCCTTGCCGCGGAACCGGCCAGCGCCCAAAGCTTATTTCCATGCAAACGCACGACACGCTCCGCTCCGCGGTCTTCATTGATTTTGACAACGTCGTGTCTGGCCTGGCCACCGGGGCGGGCCCCTCGGTCGCTCACCGCTTTGCCACCGACCCCGAGCCCTGGTTCGACTGGCTGACCCAGGACCAGCCGCGCCGCGTGCTGCTGCGCCGCTGCTACATGAACCCCTCTGGCTATTTGCTGGATGAAAACGGCAACCGGGCCTATTTCAGCGCCTTCCGCCGCGCCTTCCAGGCCCTGGGTTTCGAGGTGGTGGATTGCCCGCCACTGACCCGGATGAAGAATGGCGCTGATCTGCGCATGGCGCTCGATGTGATGGATGCGCTGGCGGCCACCACGCGCTTCGATGAATTCATTCTGATGTCCACCGATTCGGATTTCGTGCCGCTGCTGCTGCGCCTGCGCGCGGCGGATCGGCGCACCAAGCTGGTGGCGCATCCCGATGTCGGCCGCGTGGTGCGCGCGGCGGCGGATAGCGTGGTTGGCCTCGATGCCCTTGCCCGCGGCCTGGGCTGGGAGGCGAGCCCGCATGCTGAGGCGCTGTTTGGCCAGGATGCTGGCGAGCAGGTGCTGTCGGCGGTGGCTGAGATCATGGCTGAGGCGCAGGGCCCGGTGCCGCTGGCGGCCTTGGGCGCGCAGGTGCGGGCCCGCACCAGCATGACGCTGCGGGAGAGCGATTGGGGCGGCACCGGCTCGATCGATGCGATGGTAACGCGGGTGGGCGGGATCGTGCGGCAGGAAGGCCCGGCGGGCGGCTTCCTGGTGCGTCAGGAATGGCTGCTGCCGGCGCCGGTCAGCGAGGCGCCGATCGACTGAAGCACCGCCTCGGGCGTCAGTTCGGCGAGTGGGATGTGGCGCAACCAATGCGCTGCCGGCCCGCGCGGGGCGCAGCGAAACGGCTCGCTCTCGGCGCCGAACAGCGCCCAGGTCGGGCAGCCGGCCACGGCGGCGAGATGGGTGGGCCCGCTATCATTGCCCAGGGTGAAGGTCGCCCGCCGCGCTATGGCGGCCAATTGGGGCAGGGAGGTGCGGCCGACCAGGTTGACCAGCCCGGCAGCCTCCAACTCGGCCCCCAGCAGCGCCTCGGCCGGGCCGCCGCAGATGATGGCGGGAAAGGGCAGGGCCTGGGCCAGGGCCGCGAAATGCGCCAGCGGCCAACGCTTGCCCGGCCGATGCGGCGAGGCGCCGGGCAGCAGCAGGGCAAAACGCGGCGGCAAAGCGGGCAGGCTTGAGAGGTCGCCATCCAGCCAATCCAGCGCGGGCGTTGGAAAATTCTGAATTCCGGCCATCATCAATTGGTCGCGCTGGCGCTCCACCGTGTGCATGGCATCGCGCTGCGGATTGGCATGCGGATGCGAGGCGGAGGCGATGACGCCCGACCATTCCGCCGCGCGGCCGACAAAAAGCCGGTAGCGAGACGAGCGCGGCGAGGTTTGCAGATCATAAACCCGCTCGAACCGCCCGGCGCGCAGCCGCCCGGCCAGACGGGCCACCGCGCCCAGATCAAGCCAGGAGGGCCGGCCATCATGCCAAACGGCATCGAACCAGGGGCTGGCCGCGGCCAGGCCGGCAAAGGGCCGGGTGGTGAGCAGGGTGATATCGGCGGCGGGATGCTGCGCCCGGATGGCGGCAAAGGGGCCAAAACCCTGCACGAAATCGCCCAGCGCGCCGAGCTTGATGACCAGAATCCGCCTCATGTCAGTTCCCGATAGACATCGAGGGTCGCGGCCTGCATGGCGGCGGTGGTGAAGCGTGCCAGCACATCGGCGCGGGCGGCAGCGCCGATCGCGTCTCGGGCCTCTGGGGGCATGGCCAGCACCATGGCCAGGGTCTCGGCCAGGGCGGCGGCGTCACCCGGGGGGGCGAGCCAGCCGGTGCGGCCATGGGTGATGGTCTCGCGCGGGCCGCCCAGATCGGCGGCGATGACCGGGCGGCGCATCGCCTGCGCCTCGATCACGACGCGGCCAAAGGCCTCGGCCTCGGTGCTGGCATGGATAATGATATCGCAGGCCAGCAGGGCGGCGGGCATATCGGCGGTGTGGCCGGCCAGCACCAGGGGCACGCCCCTTGCTGCGGCCAGGCTGGTGAGTTCGGCGGCATAGCCGGGCCGGCCATCGCCCAGCAGCACCGCCACGGGTGGGTTTGGCAGGCGGGCCAGCGCCGCGATCAGCACGGCCTGGCCCTTCCAGCGGGTCAGCCGGGCGGGCAGCAGCAGGGCGGCTTGGCCGGGGCGGAGGCCCCAGGCCTCGCGCAGCGCCGCCACCCGCGCGGGGGCTATGGTGTCAGGGTCGAACAGCGCCGGATCGACGCCACGATAGATGCTGCGCAGCCGCGGCAGCACTTCGGGATGGCGGGCCAGGACATGGGCGCGGATGAAATCGCTGATGGCAATGACCCGCGCGCCGCGGGCCATCACGGAATTGTACAGACGTTTGCCCGGAAAATTCTCATTGTAAGTGCCATGCCAGGTGGTCACCAGCGGCAGCCCGGTCAGCCGCGCCGCGCGCCAGGCCGACCAGGCAGGGGCGCGGGAGCGGGCATGGATGATATCCACCCCCTCGGCGCGGGCCAATGCGGCCAGCCGCCCGGCATTGCCCCAAATCGCCGCCTTGCTGGCCAGCGGCAGGGTGAAGTGCTCGCCGCCCAAAGCTTCCAGCGCCGGCACCAACCTGCCGCCCGCACTGGCAACCAGGGCACGGCCGCCAGCTTGGGTGATGGCGGCGGCAATCTCCAGCGTGCCGCGTTCCACGCCACCCGCATGCAGCGCCGGCAGAACCTGGAGGATGGTGGGAAACATGACGCGGGTGTGCCCTCTGCCGGGCAGCACATCAAGCGCCCCTGGGTGGCTTTGCTGCCTCAGCCGCAGAGCCTGGGGGTCGTGTACATGGTGTTGAATGCACTGCCATGCCGCCGCTTGGGCCGGCCAGGGCGGGGCTCCGGCATGGTATGGCCCGGGTCTGGCTGCGGTTCTTCGGGCGGGGCCTCCGGCAATTGCATGAAATTGGCCGCGGCCGAGGTGCGGGCCATCAGCGCCCGCATGGCCGGGTTCTTGTCACCCTCGGGCTGAATCAGCGCCTCCATCGGGCAGAAGAATTCATGCGCAGCGGGCATCTGGCTTTCGCAGAAGCCCTGATAATGCTCATCGCGCAGGCCATAGACCACCCGAATATCACGCACCGGCAGCACGACGGGGCCGAGCGGTTCGGTGGTGAAAAGCGCGATGAGGCGCCAGCGCGGCACATTGGTCTCGGGCAGGCTGGGGGCCAGCAGCCAGGGATGCGGACAAAAAACCTGCATGCAGCCGGTGCTGGGGGCGAAGCGGCTGCGCTTGTCGAGCAGGTTGGTGAGTGAGGCGCAGGCCTCAATGCAGAGAATATCCGCGTAAGGGTCGCCTGGGTCATGGCTGAAATGCAGCCATAAGCCATCGGGCAGGGTCCGCAGGTGGCGGCTGCCGGGAAGCTTCAGAAAGGGTTGGGTTCCCGTGGTCCAATTGTCGGGCCTGGCGCGCAGCCAGGTGCCGGGTTGCTTGATGTTGCGCGGCATCCCAGGCGGGCGCTGCGGCCATTTGGCCAAAGAGCGGCGGACACGGGCATCGAGCGACACAGCAGCGGGGGGAGTCGGTAAATCGCCCATAAGGAGAATATCACCTTCGCAACACAACCAGGGCGGGAGTGAACACGAGGTGGTTTAGCGGCTCAAGTGATATATTACCTAAAGCTAAAGAAATTTTCCCTCCCAGCCGCTTTGCCGCGCCTGCCTGAAGGCATTCGCGCGCAAGGCAAACCCTGCCTTGCGCGCAAAATCAGAGGGTTTTAGCCGCGATTGGAGATGGGCTGATAATCCCGCACTGGGGCACCGGTATAGACCTGCCGCGGGCGGCCGATGCGCTGGGTGGGGTCTTCCACCAGTTCCTTCCACTGGCTGACCCAGCCAATGGTCCGCGCCACTGCGAAGACCACGGTGAACATCGAAGTGGGGATGCCCATCGCCTTGAGGATAATGCCCGAATAGAAATCCACATTGGGGTAGAGCTTGCGCGAGACGAAATAATCATCCGTCAGCGCAATCCGCTCCATTTCCATCGCCATATCCAATAGCGGCTCGTTCTTGACGCCGAGTTCGGCGAGAACCTCGTGGCAGCTTTCCTTCATGATCTTGGCGCGCGGGTCAAAATTCTTATAGACGCGGTGGCCAAAGCCCATGAGCTTGGTGTGGCTGTTCTTGTCCTTCACCTCGGCGATGAATTGCGGAATTTTGTCTGGCGTGCCGATCTCGGCCAGCATCTTCAGCACCGCCTCATTGGCGCCGCCATGCGCAGGGCCCCAAAGTGCGGCGATGCCAGCCGCGATGCAGGCAAAGGGATTGGCGCCGGTGGAGCCGGCGAGGCGCACCGTCGAGGTCGAGGCATTCTGCTCATGATCGGCGTGCAGGACCAGGATGCGGTCCATCGCCTTTTCCAGCACCGGGCTGACCACATAGGGCTCGGCCGGGACGGAGTTCAGCATGTGCAGGAAATTGGCGGCGTAGCTCAAATCGTTGCGCGGATACACGAAGGGCTGGCCGAGGGCGTATTTGTAGGCCATCGCTGCGATGGTCGGCACCTTGGCGATCAGGCGGAAGGCGGCAATCTCGCGCTGCCGCGGGTCGGTCATGCTGATATTGTCGTGGTAGAAGGCGGCCAGCGCACCGACCACGCCGCACATGATCGCCATCGGGTGAGCATCACGGCGGAAGCCATTGAAGAATTGGCGGATCTGCTCATGCACCATGGTGTGATAGGTCACACCCTTCTTGAACTCGGCCATCTCGGCCGCATTCGGCAAATTGCCATACATCAGCAGATAGCAGACTTCGACGAAGTCGCTCTGCTCGGCCAGTTGCTCGATCGGATAGCCGCGATAGAGCAGAACGCCGGCATCGCCATCGATGTAGGTGATCTTGCTGTCGCAGCTCGCCGTCTCGCCATAGCCGGGGTCGAAGGTGAAGATGCCGAGATCATTGTAAAGCTTGCGGATATCGGCAACCGGCGTGCCCAGCGTGCCTTCCAGCAGGGGCAGGGATGCACTCTTGTTGCTGCCATCCAGGGTCACCGTCACGGTGCCGGTTTTGCTCAGGATTGTCATCGTCGCTGCGATCCTCAGTCGCCCCGATTGCCCGGGGCATGTTCATGTTGCGATGCAGCTTAATCCAGCCCCTGCCGATGTCCATGGCGCTGGCCGCGGCAAAACTGCAAATGTTACATGTGCTGAAAGTCAGGCGCCTGAATTGGCCGCCCGCCGATTTAACGGCCCGTCTGGGCCCAGATGCCGCGCGCCATCTCACGCGCCGCGGCCTCGATCGGGATCAGGCTGGGCATCGCCTGCTCATCGACGGTGGCCCAACCCGCAGCCACGAGGGAGGCATTGATCTCAACCCCGCCAGCTTTGCAGGTGCCCAGCGCCCGGCCGAAGCGGTCTTGGCCCTGGATGCGGCACTCCACCGCGCGCTCGCGCACCAGACGGGCCAATTCATTGGCCGCCATGCCGCCACAATCACCCATGCTGCCGCAGACATGCCCGCGCGCCGGTGCCGCCACGCCGTATAGCCGCAAAACCCTGTCACCCAGCAGCAGTGTTTCGCCATCAACCACCCGCACCTCAGCCGGCAGGGCGCGCCAATCCAGCGGGCGCGGTGCCGAGCCCATGAGGTTTGCCGGCCGCAGCACCGCCGCCAGCGTGGCGATCATGCCCAGCGATGCCAGGAGGGCAAAGGCCTGGCCCATGCGCCGTTGGTCGCGGGCGGGCTTGAATATGCGTCTGCGTTGCATAGAGATTAGTTTAGCCGACAGAAAAACCTTCCGGCAAGCCGGGTTATTACCAAATGTTTCAGAAGCGTGATACGACAGGCCCTTAAGGCTGCTGCTTCAACCATCCTGCCAAAAACGCTTGGCCTCTCGCCAGCCCGCCCAGGCCTCCAGCGCCATGTCACGGCTGCCAGCGGCGCCGGCCAGGGCAAAGCCCTCCGCCACGCCCAGCGTCCAGCCGGTGATGCGCAGGCGGCGGACGAGATCGCGCGCGACCTCAGCGTCATTGGCCAGGCCCAGCGCCTCTTGCAGCGCCATCAGGCGCTTGAGGTAACGCCGCGCGTGATGGCTCGGCCAGAGTGGCACCAGCAATTCGGCGGCGTAGCGCAGGCGCTTGGCATCCAGGCGCAGCGCATGCAGTTCCGCAGGCGGCAGAAGCTCGATCATCGCCCCGGCGCGCTTCAGCCGGCGGTGGCGTCGTGCCAGCACCTGCGCGGCGAAACCCGCGAGATCATCCTGCGGCGGCACCGCCTCCAGCGCCTCAATCAGGCCAAAGCCCATCCAGATGGTGGCGCGAAACTCGGCGCCGGTCAGCAGGGCGGGCAGCGGCTTATAGGCATCAAGACGGGCCCGCCGGGCGGCGGCCATCAGCGGCCGCAGGCGCTTGTCATCGGGCAGGGCAGATTGCAGGCGGAGCGCCATGCCCCCCAAAAACACATCAAGGTCGCGCGCTGGCCCCAGCGCCGTGGCCAAGGCCTTGAGCCGGGCATCAAAGCCGCCCAGCGCACCGGGCGGCATATGCGGCATTACCGCCGGGTAGAACATCTTTAGCACCGAACGCATCCGCCGGATGGCCACGCGGGATTGGTGCACGCCCAGCGGCGGCGCATCGGCGCGGCATTGCGGCGCGTGGCGCATCAGCCCGGCCAGCCCCTCACGCAGGGCGAGGGCCAGGGCAGGGGCGGTTGATGTCTGCCCCGCCAAACCCGGCGAGGCTGGCTTGCGCCCCCCAGCCAGCAGCAGGGCGGCCTCCTCAAGGCTGGTGGTGGCGGGCAGCAGCGGCAGGCTCGCAGCCAGCGCCCCGCCCAGCGCCGCAGCACCGGAGCCCTCGATCATCAGCCGGGCGAAACCCTGTTCGAGCGGCCCGGCCTGCAGGCTGCCCTGGATCAGGGTGATCGACAGCGCCGCCTCGGCCGTGCTGAGGCGGCGTTGCCGGCCCACCACCTGGTCGCTCTCCAGCATTTGCCACTTGGCGCGCGAGGGCCCATGCGCCCGCAGCGCCGGATGGCGCAGCAGCCGGTTGATCAGCGGGTTTGGTATCTCAATGTCCACTGCACTCACTTCCAGACTTTGGTGCAAGGCCGGGTCAGGCGTGGCCCTCTTCCGCCTCATGCGAAATCTCACCCCCGGGCAGGTCCCGCGGCGCGATGAACGCCATCAAGCGGCCGCCGCCATCGGTCAGATCGTGCCAGGGCTTGGCGATGGCAAATTCGGTGAGCGCGCCAGTGGGATAGCCCTCCTGCAGCCGGAACAGCATGGGCGTGGCGGCGGTGCCCGGCGGCAGCAAATTCAGCGCCAGATCATGCAGGCCAGGATTATGGCCGATCAGCAGCACCGAGCGCACCGTATCGGGCACCTGGTTCAGCGCCGCCAACAGCCCCTCCCATGGGGCAAGGTAAAGTGCATCGCTGATGGTGACGATGGGACTGCCTTCGAGCGGCTTGAGCGCCTCGAGCGTCTGCAGGGTGCGGCGGGCGGAGCTGACCAACACCATATCAGGCGTCAGCCCCAGGCGCTGCATTTCGGCCGCCATCAGCCGGGCGGCGGCACGGCCGCGATTGTTGAGTGGCCGCGCATGATCGGCCAGGGCCGGATCATCCCAGGCGGATTTCGCATGGCGGAGGAGAAGGAGTTGGCGCATTGCTGCGCGCATAGTGGCATGGACGCCGCCCGCTTGTCATGGCCGGCAGCGGCCCGATATGCGCCGAGAGCCGAGAAGGAGATTTTATGCAGGGCAGGGTGGCGATTTTGGGGGCGACGGGCGGCATTGGCGCCGCCCTGGCCCGGCGCGTATCAGCGCGCGGCGCGACACCTTTGCTACTGGCGCGCGACCCCGCGCGGTTGGCGGCGCTGGCCGCCGAATTGCCCTCCGCCGAGAGCCAGGTGGTCGATGTGACCGACAGCGCGGCCCTCAAAGCCGCCCTGGCCGGGCCATTGAGCGGGCTGGCCTTTTGCGTGGGCTCCATCGTGCTCAAACCCTTCGCCCGCACCAGCGAGGCGGATTTTCTCGACGCCTTTCGCCTCAACACCCTGGCCGCCGCCATGGCGGTGCAGGCGGCCGCGCCGGAATTGGCCCGGGCGCAGGGTTCGGTCGTGCTGTTCAGCAGCGTCGCCGCGCGGGCAGGCTTTGCCATGCATGCCGCCATTGGCGCCGCCAAGGCGGCGGTGGAGGGGCTGACCGTGGCGCTGGCGGCCGAATTTGCGCCGGCAGTGCGGGTGAATTGCATCGCCCCCAGCCTGACCCGCACCCGCATCGCCGAGCCACTGACCAAAAACCCAGCCATGGCCGAGGCCATTGCCAAGCTGCACCCGATCCCGCGCCTGGGCGAGGCGGATGAGGTGGCGGCGCTGGCCGAATTCCTGCTCGGCCCCGATGCCGGCTGGATTACCGGCCAGGTGATGGCGGTGGATGGCGGAAGGTCGAGCCTGCGCGGTAAAGGTGGCTGATGACACCCAGACGCCTGCTGCCCATGCTATTTGCTCCTGCGCTGCCGGCCCTGTTGCCCGGCGCCGCCCATGCCCAGCAGCCCGGCCGCGGGCGGGGTGACGCGCCAAACATCCCCTTGGCCCCCCCAGCCGTGCCGGCGGATTATCGCTGGCGGGTGATGCGCAATGGCAGCGAGATCGGCAGCCACAATGTCAGCTTCATCCAGCGCGGTGCCGAGCTTGTTGCTGTCTCCGATGTGTCGATCATGCCGCGGGTGCTGGGCGTGGTCGTCTATCGATTTGAGCATCGCTACACCGAAGTGACCCGGGGCAGCGCCTTCGTCTCGGTGCAATCGCGGCAAAACCGCAATGGCAGCATTGTCGAGGTCAGCGCCGAGGCCGCCCCCGGCGCGGTTGCCATCCGTGGCCCCGAAGGCGCGCTGAACCTGCCGGCCAATGCCGCGCCGCTCTCCTGGTGGCAGCCGCAGCGCTTTGGTGGCGGCGTGCCGATCTTTGGCACCACCACCGGCCGGCTGATGGAGCTGCGCTGGAGCCGCGCGGCCCTGCCTGGCGGCGGGGCGCAATGGCGCTGCCAGGGCGAGGTGGATGCCACCTTGGCCTATGACGCCAATGGCCGCTGGGTGGCCTATAGCGTGATCGGCGATGATGGCTCGACGGTGAGCTACACCGCCCTATGAGCGGCATGCTGCGGGTGGTGCTGGGTGACCAATTGTCGCGCAGCCTCTCAGCCCTTGATGGGCTCGACCCCGCCCAGGACACCGTGCTGCTGATGGAGGTGATGGGCGAATGCGAATATGTCCCGCATCACCCGCAGAAAATCACCCTCGTGCTCTCGGCCATGCGGCATTTCTCGGTCGCATTGGCGGCGCGGGGCGTTGCCGTGCGCCATGTCAGGCTCGATGACCCCGACAATACCGGCACGCTGACCGGCGAGGTTTTGCGCGCCGTGGCAGCGCTGCAGCCGCAGGGCGTGGTGGCGACCGAACCCGGCGAATATCGCGTGGCCCAGGCCATGGCGGGCTGGGAGGCGGCTTTGGGCCTGCCGGTGGAAATCCGCGCCGATGATCGCTTCCTCTGTTCCCTGCCATGGTTTCGGCAATGGGCGGGCGGGCGCAAGCAATTGCGCATGGAATTCTTCTACCGCGAGATGCGCCGCGCCACCGGCCTGCTGATGGAGGCCGACCAGCCCGCCGGCGGGCAATGGAATTTCGATGCCGAAAACCGCCAGCGCCTGCCCAAGGGCGTCACCCCGCCCAAGCCGCCGCAATTCACCCCCGATGCCATCACCGCCGAGGTGATGGCTCTGGTGGCATCCCGCTTCGGCGGCAATTTCGGCCGGCTGGAGGGTTTTAACTGGCCGGTGACGGCGGCGGCGGCGGAGACGGCCCTGGCCGATTTCATCACCCACCGCCTGCCGCTTTTCGGCGATTATCAGGATGCCATGGCCGAGGGGCAGGACACGCTGTTCCATGCCCTGCTCTCCACCAGCCTCAATCTGGGGCTGTTGCTGCCGGCCCAGGTGTGTGAAGCGGCCGAGGCGGCCTGGCGGGAGGGTAGGGCGCCGCTCAATGCGGTGGAGGGGTTTATCCGGCAAATTCTGGGCTGGCGGGAATATGTCCGCGGCCTCTATTGGCTGAAAATGCCAGGCTATGCGGCGTTGAACGCGCTGGGGGCGAGCCGGCCATTGCCTGCGATGTATTGGGGCGCGCCCACCTCCATGGCCTGCATGCGGGCCGCGATCGGCCAGACTGAGCGGCTGGCCTATGCCCATCATATCCAGCGGCTGATGGTGACGGGGAATTTCGCCCTCCTGGCCGGGGTCGCGCCGGAGGCGATCAATCGCTGGTACCTCGCCGTTTATGCCGATGCGTTTGAATGGGTGGAATTGCCCAATACCCATGGCATGGCGATCTGGGCCGATGGCGGCATCATGGCGTCGAAACCCTATGCGGCGAGCGGGGCCTATATCAACCGGATGGGCGATCATTGCCGGGGCTGCCAGCATGATGTGAAGGCGGCGACGGGGCCAAAGGCCTGCCCGTTCAATTTTCTCTATTGGGATTTTATGGCGCGGCATGCCGAGAGTTTTGCCGGCAATCCGCGCCTGGCCATGCCGCTGAACACGCTGCGCAAAATGGACCCGGCGCGGGTGGCGGCGATGCGGGCGGAGGCTGCGGGGTTTTTGGCTGAACTGTCGTGAAGCGGTTGCGAGCCGCAGCAGACGCTACTCGGCGCTAGTCTCCGCCATCTCCGGCACCACCGCCGCGTCCAGGCGCTGCCACACCCCACCGCGCAGCACCTCGGCCGGACGGAAGGCCGCCTTATAGGCCATTTTGCGTGATTGCGGCACCCAATAGCCCAGATAGACATAAGGCTGGCCGGTGCGCTGCGCCTCCTCCACCAGCCAAAGAATGGCCAGCGTGCCCAGCCCCGCCATCTCCGGCGCATAAAAACTATAGACCGCCGAAAGCCCGTCATTGAGCCAATCCGTCAGGCAGGCGCCCAGCAGCGTGCCATCGGGGCCACGGAATTCCACGATGCCGGTGGAGATCGGCGTATCCTCCACCATCGCGCGGTAATCATAAAAGCCCATCGCCGCCATATCGCCATCCTGATGGCGGCGCTGCTGGTAGCGCTGGAACAGCGCAAATTGCTCGGCCGAGGCCCGCGCCGGCATGCGATGCGCCGTCACCCCCGAAAGCGCCTTCAACAGCTTGCGATGCGTCCGCCCCGGGCGGAATTGATCGGCCAGAATGCGGATGGGAATGCAGGATTGGCAGGCCGGGCAGACCGGCGAATAGGCGATATTGTGGCTGCGCCGAAACCCAGCGCGCGACAGCCGATCATGCAATGAATCCGCGCCCGCGCCGGTGAGTTCGGTGACGATCTTCCGCTCCATCCGCCCAGGCAGATAGGGGCACGGCAGCGGCGCCGTGGTGTAGAAGAATTGCGGCCGTCGGGTGCGGTGCATGGTCATGATGTATGTGGCACCATCGTGGCAGCGGCCGTGGAAATCAAGCCGCAATGGAGACGCCCGATGGATCAGCCACCCATTCTTTTCACCCGCGAGGGCGCCCTCGCCCGCATCACCCTCAACCGCCCGGCCCGGCGCAATGCCATAGGCGGCGGCATGGGCGAGGCGCTGGATGCCGCCTTCGCCGCCTTGGCCGAGGATCGTTCGGTGCGCGTCGTGCTGCTCTCAGGGACCGGCGGGCATTTCTGCGCCGGGCTGGATCTGACCGAGGTGGCGGCGGGTGATACACCCGAGCAGCGCCTCGCCGCCCAGCAGGCGCGTAACCGCAGCATTGGCGCGCGCTTCGAGGCGATCAGCCGCCTGCCGCAGGTGGTGGTGGCCTCCATTGAGGGCGCGGCCCATGCCGGGGGCCTGGGGTTTGTCTGTGCGGCGGATATCGCCTTTGCCTCGGCCGATGCGCGGTTCTGCGCGCCCGAAGTCCGCCGCGGCCTGGTGCCGGCGCAAATCCTGCCCTGGCTGGTGCGCCGGATGGGCCGCCCGCAGGCCACCCGCATGGTGCTGGAAGGCCGGGTGCTGGATGCCGAGGAGGCGCTGCGCATCGGCCTGCTGCATGGCATGGCGGCGGATAAGCCCGGGCTGGACGCCATGGTGGCGCAATGCGTGGCCCTGATTGCCGAGGGCGGGCCGCAAGCGCTGGCGGAGACCAAGGCGCTGCTCGCCGCGCTCGGCCCCGTGGCGCCGGAAGGCTATGCCGAGGCGGGCGCCCTGAGCTTCGGCCGCACCGCGGCGGGGCCGGAGGCGATGGAGGGCATCGCCGCCTTCCGCGAGAAGCGCAAACCAGCCTGGGCAGTCTGAGGCAAACTTTCGCCAGGGGGGCGCGTTGCGGTGGGGCATCCAGAAAGGATCTCGCCATGCGCTCGCTTCGCACCAGCCTCTTCGCACTCCCCGCCCTGATGGTGGCCTGCGCCAGCGAGCCACCGCCGCCGCCGGTCCGCGCCCCGGCACCGCTGGTGGCGCCCACCCCCACCCCCTCGGCGATCAATGTGGCCCCGCCGGGGCTGGATGGAAGATGGAGCGGCCGGGCGCAACTGGCCGCAGGGCAGGGCCAGGAATGCCGCAGGCGCAGCATGCCTGCGGCGATGACGGTCAATGGCGGCCGCGCCGCACTCACCTTCCACCGTGGCGATACGCTGGAGGGCACCATCACCACCGATGGCATGGTGCGCTTTGCAGATGCCACCATGACGGCCAATGGCACCTTCCAGGGCCGTCGCATGAGCGGTGAGGCCAGCCGGCAGGGCTGCATTTATAATTTGAGCCTGACGCAGCGCTAAGTCTTTCGGGCGTTTATTCCCATTTTTAAAAATGGGAATATTTTGCGCGAATCGGGATGGTCCTTGGTGAACGAAGCGAGTCCGTATGTTCTCCTGCGGCTGTAAAGACTTTACAGTCCCGCCAGCTTGGCGGTGCGCCAGGCAGCTTCCATCTCGGCCAATGTCGCATCCGCGGGCGCCTGGCCCTGGGCGGCCAGCGCCGCCTCGACGAATTCGAAGCGCCGGGTGAATTTGCGGTTGGCGGCCTGCAGGGTGGTCTCCGGGTTCAGGCCGAGTTTGCGGGCGAGATTGGCCAGCACGAAGAGAAGATCTCCCACCTCATCGGCCAGGCGCTCAGGCTTGGCCGCGGCAAGCTCCGCCCGCAATTCGGCCGCTTCCTCTTCCAGCTTGTCCAAGACGCTGGCGGCATCGGGCCAATCAAAGCCCACACGGGCGGCGCGTTTGGTGAGTTTCTCGGCGCGCGTCAGGGCGGGCAGGGCACTGGGCACCCCGGCCAGCGTGCCGGTTTCCGCCCGGGCGGCGCGTTCCTGGGCCTTTTGTGCCTCCCAGGCGGCGGTCTGGGCGCCGGCATCGCGCGCCGCGGCATCGCCAAAAACATGCGGGTGGCGGCGGATCATCTTCTGGGAAATCGCCTCGGCCACATCCTGAAAGCCGAACCAGCCGCGCTCCTGCGCCATTTCAGCGTGATAGACGACCTGGAAGAGCAGATCGCCCAGCTCATCCTTCAACTGCGCGGGGTCCGGCCCGGCGGCGATGGCATCTGAGACTTCATAGGCCTCTTCAATGGTGTAAGGCGCAATCGAGGCGAAATCCTGCACCTGGTCCCAAGGGCAGCCGGTGCCCGGGGCGCGCAGCGCGGCCATGATGGTGAGCAGATTGTCGAGCGGCGTTTCGGTCATGCCGGCCGATAGCATGGCGTGGGCTGCGATGGCACGCCCGGTTTCAGCGCGCGGCGGCGGGCGGGGGACTTTGGATAATAAAGGCCTGGGAGACCGCGATTTCCACAGGCCCAGTTATCGCATAAGATATATTATGGAAAATATTGGCCGGTGGATATGTCGGGGAAAACTTCCGGGCATCGCGCCCTGATAGAAACGCCGTTGCTGGTGATGCAGGCCGTGGCGGATTGGGCGGCTCAGCCCAGGCAGAGTTCCATGCCATCAAACCCCGGCTCGAAACCCGGCGGCAATTCGGCCTGCAGCCTGGCGAAATCCAGCTTGTTGCTCATATGGGTCAGCACGCTGCGCCGCGCGCCGATCCGCGCCGCCCATTCCATCACCAGGGCCAGATGCGCATGCACGTGATGCGGCTCATGCTGGAAGCAGCCCACCACCCAAGTCTCAACCCCCTGCAAACCGGCCAGGCTGGCCTCAGGCAAACGCACCACATCGGTGCAATAGGCAAAGCCGCCGATCCTCACGCCCAGCGTGCGCATCACGGCGTGGTCCTGTTCGATCAACTGCAGGCTGAGCGGGCCAATTTGCAGCACCGTGCCAGGCTCGGCGGCCAGCGGGATCAGTGCCGGCCGATAAAAGCCCCGGGTCGGCTCCAGAAAGGCGTAACCAAAACGCTGGGTCAGATCGGCCAGCGTTTCGGGCATGGCATGCACCGGCAGCGCCCGGCCGGTGGCGCGGTTGACCGCGCGCAATTCATCGAGGCCCATCACATGGTCGGCATGGGCATGGGTGATCAGCACGGCATCAAGCCGGGCCACCCGGGCGGCCAGGAGCTGGGCGCGGATATCAGGGCCTGGGTCGATCAGCAGCCGCGTTCCATCGGCGGCCTCGATCAGCGCCGCGGTGCGGGTGCGGCGGTTGCGTGGCTCCTCAGGGTCGCATGCGCCCCAATCGCCGGCCTCGTCATCACCGCCGATATTGGGCACGCCGGGCGATGGCCCGGTGCCGAGGAGGCGCACCCGCAGCTTCATGCCGCTTTGGCATAAAGCCGGTAGAAATTCTCCGTGGTGATGCGCGCCATCTCGGCCTCGGCCACGCCCTTCACCTCGGCCAGCACCCGGGCGGTGTGCACGGTATAGGCCGGCTCGCAGCGCTTGCCGCGCAGGGGTACGGGCGCCAGGAAGGGGCTGTCGGTCTCCACCAGCAACCGGTCCAGCGGCACATCGCGGGCGATGGCGCGGTTCTCCTCGCTCTTGGGGAAGGTCAGAATGCCGGAGAAGGAGAGGTAGCCGCCCATGGCCAGCGCCGCCTCAGCCAGGCCGCGGCCCGAGGAAAAGCAATGCAGCAAAAAGGCGAAAGCCCCCCCTGCCCTTTGCTCTTCCACCAAAATCCGCGCGACATCCTCATCGGCATCACGGGCATGGATGCATAGCGGCAGGCCCGCCTCACGCGCGGCGCGGATATGGCGGCGGAAACTCTCCTGCTGCACATCGCGCGGGGCTTTGTCGTAGAAATAATCCAGGCCGCTCTCGCCAATGCCGATCACCCGCGGATGCTCGGCGGTGGCGACAATATCGGCCACGCTGGGAATATCACTCTCGCCCGATTGCTGCGGATGAACGCCCACCGTGCACCAGACCTGGGAAAACCGCTCGGCGATGGCTTTCTGCACCGGCGCCTGATGCAAACGCGTGCCGATGGTGACCATGCGGGCCACGCCAGCACGCTCGGCCCGGGCGACGATCTCGGCCTGATCCTCGGCGGAGAAATGGTCGAGATGGCAATGGCTGTCGATGATCATGCCGGCAGGTCCAGCTTGCGGAACAGCGGCGCGGGCGGCGGCAGCGCCAAGCCGCCGGGCAGCGGTGTGGCCAGCGCGGCCAGATTGCGCGCGTCTTCAGGCACGCCAAGTTGATCGAGCATGGCGGCCATGCTGGTGGGCATGAAGGGTGTCAGCACCGTGGCGATGACCCTCAGCGCGTCATGCAGGCCGCGCAGCACCGCCACCCCGCGCGCCGGGTCGGTCTTCTTCAGCGCCCAGGGGGCTTGTTCGGTGATATGCACATTGGCGGCGCGAATGGCGGCAAAAATGGCCTCCAGCGCCGCATGGAATTGCTGCAAATCCAGATGATTGCCGACCGTTATTGGCAGGGCGGCGATATGTTCGGCCCAGAGCGCATCGGGCGCGCCGGGCTCGGGCAGCCTCGCCTCACAATTGCGCTGGATCAGGCTGAGCGTGCGATTGGCCAGATTGCCCAGGCTATCCGCCAATTCCGAATTCAGCCGCTGGATCAGCGCCCGCCGCGAGAAATCGCCATCCTGACCAAACGGCACCTCCCGCAAAAGGAAAAACCGCACCGCATCGAGGCCGAATTCTTCAACCAATTTCACAGGATCGATCGCGTTGCCAAGGGATTTGCTCATTTTTTGGCCTTCGATCGTCCACCAGCCATGGGCGAAAACCCGCCTCGGCGGCGCCAGATCGGCGGCCATCAGAAAGGCCGGCCAATAGATCGCGTGAAACCGCAGGATATCCTTGCCGACCATATGTACATCAGCCGGCCAGAATTTTTGAATATCAGCAGGATATCCAAGGGCCGTGATGTAATTTGTGAGCGCATCGAGCCAAACATACATCACATGCGCCGGGTCTCCGGGCACCGGCACCCCCCAGGAAAAGCTGGTGCGCGAAACGCTCAAATCCTGCAGGCCAGATTTGACGAAACTCATCACCTCATTGCGGCGGCTGGCCGGCAGAATGAAATCAGGATGGCTTTCATAAAAATTCAGTAGCTTGTCGCCCCAAGCTGAGAGGCGAAAGAAATAGGAAGGCTCCTTCACCCAGGCCACCGGCGCGCCGCTCGGGGCATATTTCACCCCGTCGCGCTCGTTCAGCTCATCCTCGCCGTAAAACGCCTCGTCGCGCACCGCATACCAGCCCTCGTAATGGCCGAGATAAATATGGCCATTGGCCTCCAGCTTGCGCCAAAGCGCCTGGCAGGCCTCGTAATGCCGGGGCTCCGTGGTGCGAATAAAGCCGTCATTGGAGACGCCCATAGTCACCGTCAGGTCGCGAAACGCCTGCGACACCTGGTCGCAAAACGCCAGCGGCGCCATGCCGGCATCGGCCGCGGCTTTTTCCACCTTCTGGCCATGCTCATCCGTGCCGGTGAGGAAAAAGACCTCCTCCCCCGCCATGCGGTGCCAGCGCGCCAGCACATCCACGGCCAGGGTGGTGTAGGCATGGCCGACATGCGGTTTGTCGTTCACGTAATAGATGGGCGTGGTGAAATAGCGGGGCATGGAAGGGATATGCCGCGTGCAGCGCGCCGGCGCTACCCTGCGTTCTCGTTCAGCGTATCCAGCCCAGCGCCACCAGCACCGCCTGCTTGCGGTCCAGGCTGAGCCTCTCCGCCGTCGCCGCATGGGTGCCGAGCCGCCCCCAGATCTCGCCCCATTCGGCGATTGGCCGGCTGCCCAGCCAGGGCGCCGCGCCGCCACCCATCGCCGCCTGCCGCACACCCGCAGCCAGCGCCGCCCGCAGCAGGGCAAAAAACGTGACCATCGGCCCGACATCGCGCCCGGCCACGGCCTCGGCCAGGGCCAGCGCCCGGCTGCCGGCAACGCCACCCAGGGCCTCCTCGGCCAGGCGGGCCATGGCCAGCCCCTCACCCTCAGCCAGGGATAAAGCGCGACCCG
>Ga0209085_1000896_pt1 | contig 19915 bp, 40 predicted proteins | sample C_131016_EF_Meta_FD_187310 | JGI IMG/M metagenome (GOLD analysis project Ga0209085, IMG submission 187310) | Freshwater microbial communities from Lake Croche, Canada to study carbon cycling - C_131016_EF_MetaG (SPAdes) (version 2) | ecosystem: Environmental > Aquatic > Freshwater > Lake...
CATTAATTAATAGAAATAAAAGACCAGCAAAGGATGAAAATAATGGCAACTAACGAATCACGTTCACTTAATGGTGGACTAACAGAGGGCTCAACCGACGGTAAGTACCGTAAGGTTCGCCCAAACACTGAAGTAGCTGTAGGTACTGGTGATGATCTCACTCTTGCTAACCGTCGTGGACTTCATCCATATTGGAACTATGACTTTATTGATCAAGAGGCTACTTCAATGGTTGCCCCACTGTCAACAACAGCATCTTCAAAGCCACGCTCTCCAATGCCAGTAGCAGACACATTTAATAATCAAATGGGCGCTAACTACTAACATGGACGATATGGGCACTCCGGGTCCTAACCACCCTGCCCACAGGGGGTTAAAAGCCCCTGACAATGTTATTAAGCTTCCAGGCATGGCTATGCGTAGAGCACGTTTGTTTAAGAACAATATGTTAGACGCTGTCTTAGGACCAGAACAAGTACCAACTGCAGAAGAACATGAGGATGCACCTGAGTCTCATTTAGATAACTATGTAAATAGTTCTATTGAAAACTCTGGCCATGCTGATGATCTAAACCAAATGCTTGGCAGAAACAACAACGATTTTCATGAAGCCCGTATTATTTCTATGGGTAAGTTTAAAGAAGACAAAGCTAATAGAGAGTTGATGGAGAATAATGAATAGCGTACCACGTAGAGAAACTTCACGCCCTCAACATATGCGTCGTTCCGGCATTGTATCTTCAGCTGAAATTGAAGCTGCTGTAAAAGCTAGTGGTATTCCAGATGATGATGAGACTACTGGCCCTATGGGTATTCGTGACTCCAAAGATCTTAGAAAGAATGCGGACGCTCTTCGTAAAGGTAAGTAACTATGGCAGCCAGAGAAGATGCTAACTTAGAAGACGGCAGTATATTAGCCGGTAAAGAAAAGATCCATCAAACTACAGAAGTTGTAGCTGGAGAAGTTGTTGTTCCAGAATTTGAAACTCAACGTACCCATAAAGTTGTAAACTTTGATAAACCTGTAAAGTGTGCAAAAAGCGGGTGCCGTTTGGAAGCATCTCGCCGCGTATTAATGCATGGTTTGGGTGAAAAAAATTATTGCTCACAACATTGGGCTAAAATTGAACCTAATGAGCATCTATACGATAAAGATACTATGATGATAGTTCGCCCTGAATATGGTGAAGAAATCCGTGGTAACGATCGTGTTGTGCGTCAACGTACTCGTGGTGAAGCTACAGCTGAACTTTTTGCCCGTACAGGTATTCACATCCCTGTTAGAGGACCCGGTAATCCACGAGAAGTTACAGATAAAGATGCAGAAATACTTCCAACAGATCATGTAACTCCCGTCATAAATAATGCAATTGAACGCGGTGGAAGAAATCTTCCAGCGCTATCTGAAGTTGACGCCATAGCTTTGATGCACAAGGTTAAAGTAGGCGGAGCCCCTAAAACTCAAGATCAAGAAATTGAAGAGGCAGATAGAGAAGTGCGTAACAACCCTAGTACTAGCACTCCTAATAGTTTTGATGAAATTGAGGGGTTGATGGGTCGGGATTAGCATTCTTTCCAATAATCGTATATAATAATAATAGAGACGATTAAGGAGAGCGCTATGGCTATACCTATTCTTGGGCAAGGCAACAATCCTGCCGATGAAGGTACATACACTGAAATTAAAGATGACGGCCCTAAAATACGTTTATTATATTGTTATAACTGTAAGACCATAGAGGAACTTCCTGATTTTCAGGGACACCCGGATGACGATGTAACACTTCAAGTGTTAGTAGACCGTCATGAGTCTGCTGGGATTAAACATACCGGTTTCTTATCTAGTATTGGTGTAAAACTATATTCTCGTCCTGAGGTACGTAAACAAGTAATCGAAAACCTACGCAATAAAGTAGGTGGCGGACTTGCAGATATTGATCCAGACTACTATACTACAAAGGCAACATTCTTTGATGATGCCATGAAGTGTTTTAATTTGCACCTTCGTCCCGTAGAAGGATGCTATGACTGGAAGAGTGAAAGTAAACGTCTTGTACCTAAAAGTACTGCTGACGCCCGTAAAGAATTAGGCTTGGAAAGCGCAGCAAAGTCTGCTAGCACAAAGGTTTACCTTTGCGACTTCTGCCCTGCTAAGACCTATGTAGTAGAACAAAACCGTAAAAAAGCCGGACTATACGAATAGGATATGACATGTCAGAAGAAAAAACAACTGAAGCAACAATGCCTGAAGCACCAAAGATTAATTTTGGCTTTGCAGTATTAGTAGACGAAGATGGAAACGTATTCGTTGAGCGTACTAAAGAAGCCTTTGCTCTACCAGTAAGCCGTGACGCAACACTTCTAGAAGTCCGCCGTTACGCCTCTGAAGTCCTAATGGATTTGCAAGCACAATCCGCAGCAGAATATGTAACTCTGCGTTTAGCTGGATTAGGCAAAGCTGCAGCAGGGGATGAAGTAACACCTAGCGCATAACTGCTCCATTCAAGCCGAGACGTAACGACTAAGAAGAGGGAGAATAAGCGCATGGACTTTGACAAGTATGGAGATGTACCCAGTATTACACCTGGGTCTACGTCCTATTTTAGTGCACCCTCTTCTGAGTTAGATCCCAAGCTGTTCCAAGCTGACCACCTTAATGAGTGGGTACGCTCTGGAATTTTAACTATGCTCTTTGAGTATTTGGTTAAGTATTATGCTGAACCACATACCTGGACACATGCATGGCTTGCCGGATCTGGCGTCTCTTTTCAATGGGAAGCATCAAGAGATCCCGGTGACCTGGATTGTTTAATTGGAATTGATTACGTCAAGTTCCGTCAAAGCAATCCAGAGTTCATCGGTTACTCTGATGTGGAAATCTCTAAAACATTAAACGAAGGATTCAATGCTGAACTTATGTCTAAAACCCGTAACTGGGAAGGCTATGAACTTACATACTATGTAAACCCACAGTCAGATATTCGTGATATTAATCCTTATGCTGCTTATGATCTAACAGCTGATACTTGGACTGTCTACCCTGAACATAATCCTCAACCACCATATAGCCGTGCTTGGGAACAAAAAACTATGCGTGATGAGGATATGACACAAGACATGCTTCGTAAATACTCTGATGCTTTATCTGAAGTTCGTAATACTTCAAACCCAGCATATCGTGTAAATGCTGAGCGTAAGCTGCGTCTTGCAGCAGAACAAGCCGTTGCTTTCTATGATGATATTCACCAAAATCGTCACATTGCTTTTAGTAAGGTAGGATCAGGTTACGCTGACTTTAATAATTATCGTTGGCAAGCTGGCAAACGTTCCGGTGTAATTCAGGCTCTAAGATCTATTAAAGAACATAAAGACGCTTTAGACGTAGAGACTCAAAAGAATACCTACGGGGTAGAGTTGCCGGATGCTGCAACACTAGTCCGGAGAACATTGCGTGGGTAATTGTAAAAATTGTAAACATGCCCTAGATTATGGAATTTGTGATGTAGAAGACTGTAAATGTGTTTGTATACGAGAAGGTACACCGGAGGATTAAATGGCTACAGCTCTTATCTCAGTTGAGGGAGTAATGAAGACTGAAGGTGGCGACCCAATTCAAGAGGGTATTCGTCTTTATCGCATTCTTGCCGAACAATACCGGGTTGTAGTCTGTTCAGACCTATCTCAGGAATTGACGGAACACTGGCTTCGTAGTAATATGATTGTTGGATACGCTGACGTCTATGATGATAGACACTTTTTTGAGGGACAAGATTTGCGTGCCCGTCACCTGGATTTAGCCCTACAACGTGGGCGAGTATCTTTATTTGTAGACCCTGATGCAGACCGTTGTGCCTATGCTCTATCTAAGAACGTAACTACTCTTATGTTTGCTGAACCTAAATTTGTACGCACCACCCGTATGGTAAAACCTTGGGAAGACTTAAAGGTTGAAATTGAACGCCAGCGGGATGCTCTGCTTGAAGCCCATCTCGGAAGCCAGATTAAGCGCTACGAATGAACATAGTCTTCATGGGCGGAGAAGTACCCTCACATAGAACTCTTCTGGCTAACGCCGGAGTTAAACACATAAGCGTCAACTACTTTAGGTTAGTCAAGCGTGGACTCCCAAAGACCAAAAACTATCTATTTAAAGATAGGTTCCCTGAAGACGTACTCATTTATGTAGATGGTGGCGGACATCAGATCAATGATCTAAATCTAACGCAGCGGGAGCTGGAAGAATATGCCGCAGACTATCAAGACTTTGTAACTCTCAATGAGGATAGAATTCACCTTGCCACAGAGTTAGATGCCGCTGTATTAGGATCTAATTGGATCAACCACCAACGTCGCACCTTTTGGGAAGACTTTGGTCTAGAACGTGCCTCTATGGTATGGCACTCTGAATCGGGCCATACTGGTCTCTACAACCTCGCAGAACAATATCCCAACGTTTCTATATTGGGTGAGTCTATTGAGGACGATACGAGCCTGTCAGCACGTTCTAAGGCCCTTTTGAGCCAGTTCCCAGACCTGCAGTTTCACGGAATTGCATGTGCTAAGCCAGATAATTTGAGGCAAGTACCTGTCAGCACAGCTGCTACCCTTTCTTGGCTAAGTCCAATGATGAGAGGCGAGACAATTGTCTGGGATGGCACTAGACTAGTGCGCTATCAGAAAAAACAAAAAGACCAAGCTCGTCCTCGCTACAAGGCCATCATTGAGAAGGCCGGATTAGATTTCGATAAGATTATTAATGACGATAGTAACGAGGTTACTCGCCTCGCTATCTGGAGTTACCTGCAGCTAGAAAAATCATTAGACAAACAAAGGAAACCCATGCTATCTGATCATAGTGACCCATTGGACAGTGCAGGTTCTGCGGAAACACGTGGGGTCAGTCCTGATAACAGAGGTATTGAGGTGCGGAAAGATTTGACCAACCGCAAGCCTGAAGACATGCAAACCCTACCCGTTTTTGGGGTTACAACCAAGACAGTTTTTGAAAAAGACGTTGATGGAAGAGATGTAATTCGTGATGCTCCGGTCTTAGAGAGCACCCATACTTCGTTCCGTCAATGCAATACTTGCTTCGTCGCAAGCAACTGCCCGGCATTCAAACCTAACAATTCTTGTGCCTTCAGCCTCCCGGTTGAGATTAAAACTAAAGACCAACTAAAGGGATTATTGAACGCAATTATCGAAATGCAGGCCGCTAGAGTAGGTTTTGCTAGATTTGCAGAGGAATTAAACGGCGGATACCCGGACCCAAATACGGGTCAAGAGATTGACCGACTCTTTAAGATCGTAGGAGAAATTAAGAAATTAGAGGAGAACAAAGAAGTTCTTCGCATGACTGTGGAGCGTCAAACCTCCGGGGGAGTCATGTCCGCACTATTCGGAGACAGGGCAAATACTCTTAGAGAGTTGCCCAACAACGGCTTATCTGAGGGAGATGCCAGCAAAATAATCAAAGACCAGCTAGAAGGATAGACCCTGATAACAGTAGAAATATATAAGAAAGAGGATATGTAGTGTTTTCATTTAAATTAGCAGAAGAGTTCGTCAGCGCCTATCGTTCAAAGAAGGTCCCATGGGGTTATCAAGATGCTGCCGGTAACTCTGTAGGTGAGATTACCTTCCTTCGTACCTACTCTCGTCTTAAAGAGGATGGCACAAAGGAAACTTGGGTAGACGTATGTGAGCGTGTCATCAATGGCATGTATTCACTGCAGAAAGACCATGCTAAGACCCAACGTCTGCCTTGGTCAGATTCCAAGGCTGCTTCTTCAGCTAAGGAAGGCTTTGACCGTTTATTCAACTTGAAGTGGACTCCACCAGGCCGTGGTCTTTGGATGATGGGTACGCCCCTCGTTAATGTTCAAAAAAACTCTGCAGCATTGCAAAACTGCTCTTTTGTATCTACAAATGCTATGACCAAGATTGATCCGGTTAAGCCTTTTGCCTTCCTCATGGAGGCATCTATGCTGGGAGTTGGCGTTGGCTTTGATGATAAAGGGGCAGACAAAGATTTTACTATCTATGCTTGTCAAGAAGGAGAGACTTATGTCATCCCAGATACCAGAGAAGGTTGGGTTGAATCCACAGCCGCCCTCATCAATAGCTACCTTAAACCAGATACGAAATGCCCTGTATTCGACTACTCGGAAATTAGACCGGCCGGCACTCCGATTAAAACCTTTGGCGGAACCGCCGCAGGAGCAGAACCGCTAATCAAACTTCACAACCATGTAACTAAGATCTTTGGGAATCGTGCAGGGGAAAAACTTACTCGCCGCGATATCGCAGATCTAGGTAACTTGATTGGCGTGTGCGTAGTCTCCGGAAACGTTCGACGTTCAGCTGAGCTACTTATTGGCCGTATTGATGACCAAGACTTTCTGAACTTAAAGAATTCAGAAGCGTTCCCAGAACGTAACTCATATGATCCGGAGAATCCTGGCTGGGGTTGGATGTCAAACAACTCAGTTGAGGTATCAGTAGGTCAAGACCTAACTCCCATCATTGAAGGTATTGCCCGCAACGGTGAACCTGGAGTTATTTGGATGGATGTAACTCGTAAATACGGTCGTCTATCGGATCCTGAGAATAACAAGGATTGGCGTGCAGCTGGGTATAACCCATGTGCGGAACAGTCTTTGGAGTCTATGGAATGCTGTACTCTTGTTGAGACATATATTAATCGCCATGACAACCTTGAGGACTTCAAGCGCACCTTAAAGTTTGCATACTTGTACGCTAAAACGGTAACTTTGATTCCTACTCACTGGGAGGAGACCAACGCTATCATGCAGCGCAATCGCCGTATTGGTACGTCTATCTCCGGTATCGCAAATTTTGCTGATACAAAGGGTCTCCCTCTTCTTCGTACCTGGATGGATGAGGGTTACGATGTAGTAACTAACTATGATAAGAGTTACTCTGAATGGTTAGGTATCCGTGAGTCAATTAAAATGACAACTGTAAAGCCATCCGGCACAGTCTCAATCTTGGCGGGAGAATCTCCAGGAGTTCACTGGACTCCGGGTGGTAAGTACTTCTTGCGTACTATTCGTTTTGCTAACAATGATCCAATGCTTCCACTGTTTAAGCTGGCTAATTACCGGATTGAACCTTCAAGTACTGACCCAGATAATACTTCGGTTGTGTACTTCCCAATCAAATCAGAGGCACAACGTTCTGAAAAGGATGTGTCTATCTACGAGAAGATGGCACTTGCTGCCACCGCTCAACGTTACTGGTCAGACAACTCTGTATCTGTAACTGTATCGTTTAATCCCAAGACAGAAGCTGAAGCTATTGGCACCGTACTACATATGTATGATGGCCAATTAAAAACTGTGTCATTCCTTGCTATGGATGATACGCTTTATCCTCAAATGCCGTACACACAGAGTACTGCTGAGGAATATGAAGAATCCCGAATGACCCTGTTTCCAATTGACTTAACAGGTGTATATGAGGGTATGGCATTTGATGCTGTAGGTGAAGCCTATTGCACCACAGATGCTTGTGAAGTAAAGCTAATCAGAGATAACGCCTAAGGAGAAACCATGTCAGATGAACTAAACCCAGACCTATTCGATGAGGACTTCGAAGAAGATTTTGAAGACGGTCTTGAAGACCTAGACCTTGATGAAGAGGACCTAGATGACCTCGAAGCAGATCTCGCAGATGACGAGCCTGTAGACGAGGCGTAAAAACGCCAACACAAACATTTGGCCCCCAACTCAATTAAGAGCTGGGGGCCATTTGCTTGTCCGAATTAACTAGCTAACACTCGTCCTGAGTTATCGGTTAACTCAAAGTACTGAGTATCAGAGTCTTCTATGTCTTCGTAGCTATCTAACTCATCTGGATATGTATCCCCAGCTAATAGCTGTTCATATATATCCTTAGCATCCTCTGCGTTATCCGCATCGAATATTAGTGTGCCATTCTTTTGTACACTGAACATTACTCTGAACTTTGCCATTTATACATCTCCTCCGCAGTTGCAATGACCGCAACCACATTGTTTTGTTTCTAGTAGCGATAGTTGTTCACTTTCTTTTACTTCTTTTACTATATCGTTTACTGTCTTAAACGGCTGAACTGTCTCCATATCCATCATGCGTCGGCCTTCCAGCTTAGCTCACCTGCTAGGTGTGTAGGCTTTCCAGCATCATTGGTTGCACCAACTACCATCTTAATGGACTTACGTGGAGTGTTATTAATTACATACTCCTTAAGATAGCGTTTAGCTGCTGATGGATTAGCCCATGCAGAGTGCACGCCTTCACCTTCAGAGATAGCACCACTAATACCTTCAGTGATAGTTAATAGCCATGCTCCACCTTTTTCAACTGCTGTGTTCTTAGTTAGCGTTGCATTTAGTGTTTTTGTTATTTTAGCCATTTATTTCTCCTTATAGATTTATGTCTTGGTTGAAACCTACCTGCTTTAAATCACGTAGGATGTTCTTACCGGCTCTTCGATCCCCTAAGGATTGTGGCCCAAAGAAGACCACTTTCTTTGTCTCGGGGTTTACCACCTTGACGTGGTGTTTACCTGGAGTTATCGTGACCGTAAGGCCAGCTGTTTCCAGGGCAGAGACAAGTTTCCTTATCTCTTTTGTTTTTATATTAAGTTGTGAGAACAGCATTGTGTTCATTTCTCCTTCTTGATGTACACTACAGGTGTAAGCTCTTTAAGAACAGAGTTCACACCCTCAAGGCCCCGGGATTGCGCCCCGGGGCTTTATATTTGTTCGATGTTTTCTATATATGCTTCTTCACCAGGTCTATTTATGTGTTTGACGTTAACCCATTCCCCAAGATTTCTGTCGTAGACTTTCAAAGACCACTCCCTATTATCTAAGTTGTTTTGATCGTCTATTCTCCATTTCTTGAGCTTGACTCTAAACGTAACACGTAGGTCATATAGATCGTTGTCCATTTATCCCCTTTCTCTTATTCCATTCTAGCGGGATTGTTTGTGTTGGGTCAAATCTCTTCGCCGTCTTCGTTGTAGACGTCCCCAAGTTCTGTCCAACCAGCCATCTCATCTTCTCTCCAAAAATGAGACTCTGCGTTAACCACAGTTTCTTCGGCCATAGCTTTGGCTTCTTGCTTACTGTTTGCTTCAACCATATAGTCATAGATCTTATGCTCATGGATTGTTACTCTATACACTGACATACTGTAGCTCTCCATTTTCTTTGATAGTTGTTGCACCTTCTGTTCCGTAGCAAGCTTCGATTATTTTAGGATCGAGCTCATTACGCATTGTCTTGAACTGTTCAACCGGCCACCCTGCATTAAATACACGTAGCAACAATAATGCTAATGAGTATTCTTTATCAAGGCGTAGTGCATAGTTTAATAGACTGGTTGATTTTTCTGTATCGCCTAGCTCATAATAGTAAAGAGCCTGCAATGTTACAAATGGCACTAGATCTTCAGTGGGAGAATGCACACACATATATTGCATGAACTTGATGCCCTCGTCTAATGACCATCTGAGTGGTAAACCCATAAGCCAATCACGAACTTGTAGGTCTGAGTTAACAGCAAGAATGACTGCTTCCAGTTTCTCACCAGTTAACTCGATGTCATTGTCAAGTGACTCTGTGATGAACTCACAGGCTTGTTTACGTGTCACTATCATTTTTTCCCCTTTTTCTCTGTTGTACGAAAGGTACCGTCTGGCGTAGGCCATCGGTATGGCAGATCGTCTGGCACATTGAAACTGTAATAATCAGGATCTTTGCGCTTTAGATTAGATTTGTGTGAGCGATGGAACTGGCGTTTACCCCACCACCATGGTTGATTAAATGAAGAGTCGGGGAAAGTATTAGCTTTCCATAACTCTAGTACTTGGGCACGCACATTGTCTGTGTACCCACGATTTTCCCATTCGTCACACATTGCACAGATATATTGAGCAAGTGCACCTTCGTGCCCACGCCACATAACTGCTGCTGGGTGATTGCGCCATCCCTTAGTTAGACCCAAGTTGGCCCTAAGTATTTGCAACGCTTCAACACGTTGCTTACCTAGTCTCTTGTTGTCTAAGGATTTAGCTGTCTTTTGTTCATCTGGCCACGGTAGAAATGTATTTACCATAGTTTTACCTCAGAACATGTTTTGCACACTGTATAGATACATCCATCTGGGTAAGTTATTTCATACCCATCATCTGACAATATATCTTTGCAGTTGTAGCAAGATATAAGTGCATGTATTTCCATTTAGTCTCCTAACAACATAGGAATAAGATCCTCAGCCTCATGTTCTTCTAGAAGCTTACGGAGTTTTATTTGATTACGCCATGCTGTGATATCTACAACATCTGCACTCATAGTGAGATTGCCATAGTTAGCTGGTTGTCTTGTACCCACTCCATTGGTTCAGAGATAGATTCGATGGTTAAGTTTGCTCCACCATCTGCTATATCTTCTGAGGCGTGCAACAAGAACATCTGAGCACTCTCATGGTCATTGAATGGGCCTATCAAAGTCTCAGTGAGACTGTCGAATATGACGTACATTTGCTCTCCTTTGTTTGTGTTGGTTAGCGTCCACGCTTTTTGATGGCGCCAGTTACTACAGACTTAGCAAATGGTAGTAAGTCTTTGGCTGTTTTAATACGGCCGTAAACTTCAGTTCCATGTCGCCAAGTTTTTTCTTCCATACCACGATCTTCGTAGTATTCCATGTCTCTATCACTCATAATTAGAGTCATGACTGTTAAGATGCCACGCTTTGATATGCGTTGAATGATTTCATCATTCTTATTTTCATCAAACGCACCATCGGTAATCATGAACAGCATCTTGTTTTTCTTACGAGAAGACATGAGTAGCTGTTCGGCAGCAAGCAATGTGGAGTATGGATTAGTTCCACCATTGCCATATATGAACTTGTAATGTGTTCTACTTGCTAGTTCATTACGACCATAAGCTAACTCAGCCTTATCATCGAATGCATACACCGTAACCGGTGCACCGATTTGTTCTAGAGCACGTTTGATAGTCCAGCATGCAATTGATGCATGCATATCATTTCGTCCTCCAGACATAGATCCTGACCTATCCACCATGATTACGGCTTCTACATCAGCACCATCGTTACCCTCATCCCAACGATCAAAGGCTTGATCAATCTCACAGCCTCTAATTGCACGTTGAACATTGAGTTTACCGTTGGCTTCTTCACGATGCCACGCAGGTTCACAGTCATCACGCAAACGTTGTAGTTCACGTGCAAACTTACGATAAAGCACCATAGATTCAGCAGGTACGGTAGTTATATCGAACTTGCCTTTCTTGACTACATCATCGTGCTTACCATCGCCACCTACAATTACTTTTTGCTTCGTCTTAACATCCTGTTGAACGTCTTTACGTTCTAACACTGATTGGATGGTATCCTCAAGCAGTTCTTGTACGTTGTTAGGTATTCCACCTACGCTTTCTACATGACCTGTACCAGGTTGTAATCCACCAGGTTCTTGTCCTTGTTCTGATTGCTGTGCTTGCTCTCTAATTGCTAGAGCTTCTTCAGCTGTGCGTGGTTGCGGTGGTTTGTTTGTGTTGGTAGTTGGATTAGGCTTAGCCTGCATACTTGTAGACTCAGCGTTACCCATACCGGTAGCACGTTGTGCATCTCTCTCCTGTGCTTTACCAGGTTCGGGACGACCTTTACCTACAGGATCACGTGAGCTACATCCGTTAGGACCTTGAGGCATTTTAGGGAAGTCTAGCTTTCCTAGTACCTCATCGTTCCAACGTTTAATTAACTCTTGACCTTTGGCATAGTCACGTGGGAATGCCAGCAAACGATATTGATCTACAATATCTGCAATGACTGGCACAAGTTCAGGCTTAGCAAACATATCTCGGAATGCTTGCCTGATTTCAATTGGTAAGTATCTACGACCACGCACTAGCATATAGTTACCTATAGCCTCTTCGGGTGTGCTTGACAACCACCTAGCAACTGTGGCTGTTAGATACGGTGCAATGGATGGATAGCGAGCAACTAACAAGGTCTCGATACGTTGGTCTTCCAACATGTTTGCAGACTCAAGATAGTCATTCTCCATAACCCACTTGATGAACGTAGTACCACGACGTGGCGTATACAAGTGATGAGCAAGCTCATGATAGTTGAGGCCATTGACTTGAGTTAGTGTCTCAAGATCCATTTCCTCAATCTCACTAGCATTAAAGGTAATAGATTGACCGTCAGACCATGCAGGTGCTGGACCATCTTCTACTACATTAATAATGACCGGATCTCCGGAGAGAACACGGTCAGCCTGTTCGTACACACGACAGAGAGCATTGAGTCTTACAGCACGTAGCTGTGTTTCCTCATCTTTCTCTTTCATATACCACTGTTCATTTAGGTCTTCTTGAAACATATAACCTCCTTAGACTGTGGTGGACTGTGCTGATACCCACTGTGCTAGCTGAGTATCGATATCAACATCTGCTTCCTTCTCTAACTCAACTGGTATTTCGATACCGAAGTCAGTCTTGATGTTGTATTCGTGTGTCTGGAATACCAAACGCACTGATGCTTGCTCGTCTGCTGAGAAGTGAGCAATGAAGTTTTCAACTGCAAACACATAGCCAAGATCTTCATCCTTGATGAAGTCTTCGATTTCCATGAGCATGTTAGTTGAGATAGGTGTTTCATACTGACCCTTGGCTGCTTCAGCACGCAATTGCTTTACTAGAAGAAGCAAAGATTTAGATGTAATCAGTTGAGACTCTACGTTGTCATCGTAATCCCATGACAGTTGAATGTCAAAGCGGTTACGCATAGCAAAGTTGAGCGGTGTGGTGCCGATGTAATCTGGGTTCATGGTTGCAAAGATTGTTAAGTCTTTGTGAGCCACAATTGTTTCACCCATGTGGTCCAATAGCGTGATGGCACGACGACCATCGGTTAGTGGATATAAAGTGGTGTAGATTTTAGGACTGATGAAGTTCATCTCGTCCAGCAATAGAACACCACCGTTGCGAACTACGTCAGTGACTGGGCCATCAATCCACCCATAGCCACCAACACCGTCAGGAATAAAGCCACCGAATAATTGGCGAGATTCCATAGATGCGTTACCCGATACTGTTGCCATACGAAGACCACGTTCTGCAGCCCACGCTTCAACAGCTGTAGTCTTACCTGGACCTGTTGGGCCGTAGATAAGAACATTGATATGGTTCTTGCGAGCCTTATCAAAAGTCTTGAAGTCTTGAACTCCATAGACTTTACGATGAATGTAACGTTCAGCTAGTTCAATAGGCGGAATTGTTGCCAATGACACAGCAAAAGTTGGTGATGCAGCCTGTTGTGCAGGTGCAGCGTCCTCGTTTGTTTGTGTTGGAACAGTAACTACCAATGGAACCGTCGTGCTTGTTGAGGCACGATTATCTGTTACGTATGTTTCCAATGAATCATCTCCTATACTTACTTTTTCGTAGAGGCCACAGATGACTTCTACTGCCGGTGTTTTATCTTCTGGTAGGTCAGCCTTGGAATGCTTGTCGCATGCCTTGGTGCCCAACACTGGTGAGTAGCCCTTGGAAGTAATTGCACGCTCATCCGCTGGTGTAACATATACACCAACAGGACTGCGTGTCAATATCTCTTCCTCAAACATCTCAGTTGTCAGTTCGGTTAGAGTAGTTTCCTCCCACTTATTGTGGGGGCCCTTTGTTCCATCCGTTAACCGAGAGTACACACGCATATTATTATCGTGTGGAACAAGAAGAACTTGACGACGCTTGCCATCAAGATCCTCACTGTATGACTCAGTGAACATTGCTATGTCCATTTGTTACCTTTCTCTTGTTTGGTTTAATCGTCACCTAGAAGTCTGTCTTCCATAACGGTGGCGAAAGTGAACATGGCTTGTTTTTCTACAGGCCATTCTGTTATTAGCTCAAACAATATGTCATGGCTAATTGCTTTCTCCATGACTTTCTTGAACTTATCAACTGCAAAGTCCAAGAACTCTTCTTGTTCTTCTTCCGGAATCATGTCAAGAGTAAACTCTTGTGGTTCGATTCCTTCATCATCACATTCGTGACACATATATTTCCTCTCTCTAAATGTTTGGTTGGCTTACCCCTGTTGCTTCCAGGGACTGAACATCATCGCACCTTCTCTTCTCATCTCGCATACATTAGTTATCTCGTACTACTAATGCGTGAGCCTGTAAATTACTCGGGTCTAGAGTCCGTTAAGTATGGTTGAAGTAGGCTTAGCCAACCAAACATTGGATGTTTAGTAACTATCTAACGGAATGAGGTTTTCGTTTCACAGAAACTCCCGCCTCTAGTCGTTAACCTAGTTGCCATCCAGTTGAGACACGAACTTGACCATCAAGTTCGTAAGTATCAAGATTGATACTTTTTTGCCAACGGTCCATGATTACTCTGCGACCGCTTTCACGTGTAGACTCGTAGCAACCAAGATATGACTCGTGGTAATGCTCGTAGTTCTTACGACGTGTGTTGTAAATCTCCAAGACACCTTGGTGTGCTTGGATACGACGACCGCAATTGCCACAAGCGTTTATATCTTGTATCAATTCAGTTCGTGGTGCGTCGTAGTTGTCCAACGTATCCTCTTGGGACATGGCTACCCTTTCTCGGGGTGGTTTGTTTGTGTTGGGCTAGTATTTGCCTTGAGCTTTTTCAAGCTCTACTACCTGCTCAGCACTGGCTGTGCTGTTCACGATGAGGGACTTGAACATTTCACTGTTCATCTTCTTATTCAATGCATCAGCAATGGTTGCTAAGAAGTTCCCGGAGTTGCCTGGCTTATTACGTAATACTGTACGTGTAGCCAGAACAGTTTCGCCCCATGCAAATGAGAGCGGGGCAAGGTACTCGCTGTATGTTTTAATGGTGCTAACCATTTCATCAGGAGTAGAAGAGATTGCTGCAGAGAGTAGTTGTACTACTCGTTCTGCATCGTCACCGTCACTAGTTGTTACTAGTCTGTTAATGACTGCATCTCTGAAGTTGGTAGATATCTCGGAGATTAATACTAAGTTCTCCGGGATGTGTCCACCTTTGAGTAACTCAGCAGCTACTACAGGTTCGGTTGTTCCTGCAGTTGTGTGTGATGCTACTGAGATGTTTGGATCGTACTTAAGATGTAGGTCCAGCATAAGCGGCTACTATCCTTTCTAGATCGGTTAGTGGTTTTTTTACTATGTTGCCATTCTCTACCTTGATAGGCGAACCATCCCAAGATAGAGAAACTCGTTTACTGCCGTAATCACGTTTGCCTGTGCCACTGCATGAGTAGCATTGTTGGCTACGCTTTACATTGTGTCCTGTGATGCTACCGTGTTCACATGCACTAATATGTCTGCCACGTTGTACATCCATTTCTGATAGTTTAATTTCAGGATGGGTTGGACAACCATTTGTTTCACTATCTACATCCCAACATGCAAGTGCGTTGCACCAACCATCTATTTTGCCAGTCTGTGAACACATACGGCAACCTTGTATTTTTGTTGGTGTAAGTTTTGCATCTTGTTCATACAATTTAAATTGAAAGTTGCGTTGAACAACCTCAACACCTGTGTATTTATAGATAGTAAAGCGAACACTATACGCACGTAGCGGATGCCACGAACCACCCCAAGCTGTTGTTACTGTGCCAGGAGATTGTAGTGTTCTGGTGTTATCTGGATGAATAGTAATAAGTGGGTAGTTATTGATCCACGGCATTACTATCTGAATGTCACTAGACTTGTTGAACTTATTGGCATATTGAATACGATAACCACGGTCATAAAGAGTACGTTCATACTTTTTACGACCATTGGCTATGTATGTTTGCCAATCAGCATATGTTCTTTCGGCGTAGTAATACATTAGTTAGCCTCCACGGTTTCAAATAAGCCTACAGGAATTGGATCTTCCATGTCAACATATTGAAACTCGATAAGGCGTTCGCGTGTGCGTTCGAGTGTTTGTGTTGGTTCCTCCCACCATGATGATGTGAGAGATATCACAGATGATGTAGGCTTGAGCATTTGCAGCGCAAGACCAACTCCATCCATAAGACCACTGTTATATGCGCGAGCATTTTGATGCTCTTCGAAGTGTAGATCTTCTTGAGCTTCAATGATTGCACGCTCAAGAACTTTAACTATCTTTTTTCTACGCATCAACTTTTACTTCTTCTTTCTTCTGTGCCTTATACACAAGGCCAGTTTTCCAATGTGGCATAGACGGATGATCAACACGACCACCAGCTGTTTTCCAAGCTTCACGCTTGGCATGATTAGCAGCACTGCGTCCTTCGATGCGACCAGCACGTGTTACATTGTGCTTGACCTTTACACCATCAGAACCTGGGTTTTTCTTCCATGCCTTACCATTCTTGCGGGCATCATTGCTGCCCCCTTTTGATTTCGCTGCCATTGAAGGCTCCTTTCGGGCGATTAGTCGAAGTAGATATTTTCTACGACGCTATGTAGCGTATCAATGCCATCATTCCATAGCATGACCGCTTCCTTACGAGTCAGCCCATGAAATAACTGGGCTTCAAGTAAGAAAAGTAATTGTTTGGTGCGCTTGTCAATACCTGTTGCTGTGTCCATGTTGTTCCTTTCTAAATGGGATCTTTAGCTAATGAACCTACTTGTTCTTGAAGTGCTCTAATTTCTTCTTTAAGTTTTTCAATTCTTTTTAACTTAAGATTAAGATTAGTATTGTGTCCCATAGCTGGGGCTACTACAGCATAGATTTCTTTCCACTCTTGAGTGTGATTATCTTTTAACTTTTGATTAGCAAAATGATACAGGCTTGTATGACACAAGCCTTTTGCTTTTGCTTCTTTAAGATACTCAGCATACTCAAGTGTATAACGTCCTCTAAGAACCGTAGATGTTTTTGTTCTTGCCCTTGCCATTAAAGGCATATAATTGTTAGGCATCGTATATTCCTTCTACTAGTTGGTTGAGCAGTTTAGCCTTGTCATGCTCAGGACAGGAGTTCTTTTACCTCAGGAAGAACTATAGAAACCAACCGGCATTACCCGTTATTAAATTGTTTAGCGAAGGTATTGAAAGAACGTACTCCGCATAGAGACTTTAATCTCTTCATCGGTGCAGCCCTTAAACATAGCAATCGCATTCTCAACTTCATCAATTGGTGCAACCTTTTGGTCGTACTTTTTTTGATCATATTGAGGGCGTTGATTGCTCTTGCCTTCAGGTGATTCGCCAATTGCAGCAACTAGTTCGTCCATGTATGCACGAACTTGAATCTGTACCGTAGTACTGTTGTGATACGGTGTACAGACTTGCGTCTCATCATCAATGAGCGCTGCTGCGTTCTTTTTGAACCAAGCACGGGCTTTTTTATCCCATGCTTTTTGCTTTGCAGGAAGTTTGCGGTTAGCATCTTCCCAGTCTGCTATCTCTTTCTTCATGCGGTCACGAGTTGCCTCTAACTGCTTGATAAGAGATTTGGTGTCATAAGTAACTGATGCGGTTGTAGCCACGTCAGCTCCTTTCTCTTGTATGTGCTCACACACCACGGCTGTGGCGTGCGTTTGTTTGTGTTGGTGCATGTTTTATAGACCACATGCTCTGTGTCTTTTGATTGGCACTACATATTTTTTTCGGTGTTTAGATATTAGCCATCACAGTGATACACCCACGAAGTTGTATCGAGTGTGAAGGGTCCAGTTCAGGGGTTCGGTAATCTATTAGGGTTACCTATTCTCATAGGAATACCGTTCGAAGCCTTAGCATCTGCTTTTCCTTGCATCATCTGTTGTCCGGTAGTGTTCCTTGGGTTGTCTATACAACCCAGTATGAGCAGGACGATCCTGCTCATACTGCATCGTATAGAAAAATAAAGGGCCGGAGGAGAGTACCCTCACACTCTCAACTCCGGCCCCATGCCTAGCGAACGGGCTAGGCGGCTCGGTAAATGGTTGGTCGTATTTGTTCTATGTATGCTGGGTCTTCATCTAATAAATCAATGAGGTCATCTAATTCAATGGATGTTTTGTATCCCAACTCACGCAACTCAGCAAGGAATTCATCTGTTGCTACATACACCGGTAAGTTATCACCACTTGACATTTGTATTACCTGCCCCAAATGTCTGGATGGTTGTGTATACGGCCTCAGCATACATAAGAGCATTAGATGCTAAGTCTTCGGGGTGATTTAATATGTTCGGGTTAGGATTAGGCCAGTTCTTATTTAGATACTCACTCAACCCTTGACTGAACTTATCTACGAACTCAGTGATGGTTTGATACCCATCAGCCCTGAACTCTTGCTCTGCTTTCTCACTTGCTTCTGTTTTTTTAGAACGACCAGCCATAGCAATACTCCTCTTCTGTTTTGGGATGCCAGTTGGTTACTGTTTTCTCCGGTATACGCATGAATTTGGTGAACTCATGAGCACATGAATGGCACAAGGTAAACTCCAAAGGGTTCCTTGCACCAATAGCATAGATGTTGTCTACGAACATCATGTAGTTACCATCTAGGGATATGTCTAATGCCACCGGTATATCTGAATCCATCCACCCAGGTGCATTTCTAAATACTTGTGGGTCTTGACACCTGTAACACTCCACAATGGTGGTGGTGATGGGCGGCGTGTTTGTGTTGGGAGCGTTAGAGGTTCCAGATGATGCCATGTGGATCTTGCTCCTTTGCTTTAGCAATACAGGCTGTGCAGGTTTTACCTTTACGCTCTGTATTGTGATAGTCGTAGTTACTTAGTTTGATTTCATCATCACATACTGCATACCACCAAGTATCCGGGCTGATGACAATCTCCATGTCTGTACCACCATCATCTGGGTCATACAAATGTTTACTTGCCATTGATAACCCTATCTCTTAGAAATTGCTGGGACTTAAGTGTGTATACATCTATCTGTAATTGAATAACAACTGGACGCAAAGCATCTATTGATGCTCGTAATGCTTCCAGTTCTTTCTCCATGTCTTTAGGCACTTAGTTTCCTTCCTATTAGGTTTGACATAGGAGATACAAACCCTACGCCAAAGTATTCTTTGCCACCCCAGATGCCATAGAGTCCGGGTGTGTTCTCAGCGTATTCATGACACGCTGAAAGTAATGGGCAAGCCTGGCATAGAGCCTTGGCTATCTTTTTATTGGGATCACCCTTACCTGATGGGAAGAATATCTCCCGGTCAGTCTGAGCACACAACTGTGAACCATTCATGTAATGCATTTACTGCCTCCAGTCGTAGTCTTCTTGGTCAATTATGTATTGCATCTTGATAAGCAAACTTAAAAAACATACTGCTGCAATAACTAAACCTACTGCTATTACAATGAACACATCTCCCCCTCTCTCAGCAATTCCACTGCCAAACTTTCGGGGAAATTTTCGGGGGAAACCTTTGTAACTACACGCTTAATAGTCTGTGTAGAGGAGAAGATAACTACACGACCACAAGGCAACTTAGTAGTCAACTTGATAGTGCTGGTAGATGAGGCAATCATTTGTTTGCCTCAACCACAGCGATACCTAGAGGAGTAGGTGAGATACACGCCTCTAAGTTTTCATTATAAGAGACAGAGATAAGACCCTTGAGTAATAGAGATTTGAGGGACTCATCGAACTCTTCTTCAGTCATTTCTTACCTGCTTTCTACTCCCATAAGGAGTGAGAGACACATAGGGAAGTCTGACCTACACGCTTACTAAGAAGCCTCAGTCTGGTGTCCTATGTGCCTTCCACAACCAATGGAAATGGGTAAAATTTTTTGGGGATTACTGGCGACCAGAACTCTTACCATTCTTAAGATCATCACTATCAGGGAGAACAAAGGTAAAGCCTTGCTTAGGCATAAGAATAAGACGGAACTCATCTTGT
>Ga0209085_1000900_pt1 | contig 19797 bp, 32 predicted proteins | sample C_131016_EF_Meta_FD_187310 | JGI IMG/M metagenome (GOLD analysis project Ga0209085, IMG submission 187310) | Freshwater microbial communities from Lake Croche, Canada to study carbon cycling - C_131016_EF_MetaG (SPAdes) (version 2) | ecosystem: Environmental > Aquatic > Freshwater > Lake...
CAGCTTGTCCGGATCGTCTGTTGAGGATGTGGCGGCCGCCATGAACAAGGCTGCCATTAAGGCGCAGGAGGCTGTTGCGGGTAACGAGGCGTTGCAGGCCAGCTTTGCCAAGATTGGATTAACCGTTGCTGATTTGGCATCAGCCAGCCCGGAACAGATTATGATGGCCTTTGCGGATGCCATGGCCAACGGGTCAATTAAAGGCCAAGAGTTTTCCCTTGCTGTGGATCTCATGGGCAAAAGCGCCACGAATCTGCTGCCTATGCTTTCGCAGGGATCGGCCGCTATCAACGCACAGGGCGAGGCCATGGGCGTCTGGTCGAACGAAACGATTGCCAATCTCAAGGCGGCGGATGATCAAATAAAACAACTTCAAAACACTTTTACGATGGTTTTTGGAGGTGTGGCTCAAATTATTAACCCAGCCATCAATGCATATCAAAAGTTTGTTGAGGTTTTGATTCTTTCAGGAGCTGCTGTTAAAGAAGCTATTTCCGGTAATTTTTCAGGTGCCAAAGATCTGATAAAACAAATCAATAATGTCATAGACGAAAATAGAAGCGCAAAACCTCTCGGCGCTGGCGGCCCTAAAACAGTTGGCGGGCAAACGGATGCCGAATCTACCAAAGCCGCTGTCGATGCCGAAAAGAAAAAGCAGGATGAAAAGCAGAAAACAATGGATCTCTATCGCCAAGCGGATGAAATTCACCGACGCCAGATGCTGAATGCTATGTCTGACGAAGACAAGCTGCAGACACTCATGCAGGAACGCGCTGATTTGCAAAAGAAAATCAATCAAACGCCTGAAGGAGTTGATCGGGCAAAACTTGTGGTCGACCAGGCTAAATTAGATACAGAAATCGGCCCATTGCAGAAAAAAGTTCAGGCTGACGTGATGAAAAACATGATCGGCGAAGATAAGACAAAACCCGCAAGCACTCGAACTGAGCCGATGCTAATCTTGGCCGATAGCCTGCAAAAAGTGGGCGGTGGCGGAGGCGTTGCAAGGATAGGCGGCACGGAAACAATTCAAAAAGATCAACTGAACACATTGAAATCCATTGACAAGGGAATCACAAAATTGACTCAAACCTCGTCTAACACCCAGGGAGCGCAATAATGCCTTACTACGAACAGCCCGGCCGCACGACTTCCATCGATAAAGACGGAAAAGCAACCACAACAGTTACGTTTATCGGTACAGAGGAGGCGCCCAGACCGGCCGACCTTACAGGCACTTTAAAGAATAAAAGCGTCACAAGATCAGAGGCTGGCCAGATCCGCACACAATATCAGATAGAACTAGACTCTTCCACCGGCGGCACAAATACGCCAACAACGTATGAGTTTGTGGCATCGGTAAGAACAGTCCCGATTGAGGCGCATCCCAACTTTAGCGAGGATTATCTTTCTGCTGCTGATAAAAAACTAATTAAGGACGCTGTAAATGTTCCAGATCGATCCCCAAACTTTGACAATACAAAAGACAGAAAAAGAGCTATATCTTTGTACGGATATTTGATTGATGGAGTGGAATCGTACTATGTCCCATCAATTATTGTGCGAAAAACTTATCAGGCATCCAGCCCGCCTAATTCCAAGAGAATAGGTAAAATCGCCAGCCCAGGCGTTTTTGTGGCAGGAACACCCAACGGGGCGACCTTTCTTTTGATTAACGTCTCTGCAAGAGGATCCGCCGGATCTTACACGGTGACGGAAGAGTACGAGATGAGCGGTGAGGGAGGCTGGGACACGTTTCTTTACAAATAGAAACTTTGACAAGGAGCGAGGATAGACAATGAAATCCCTTTACGTTGACCTGGATAATAACAAGCTGCTTGCGGGGTCACTGAATCCTTTAATCGCCAGCCAGCAGGTTTTTTACTCTGGCAACACGGAAACGATTAGCGTGGATTTTGTGCAAAGGGACACCAACTCAAATCTGCTAAACTACGCTCCCGCAACTGGAACGACCATCTCCATGGTCGTAGGGATCCCCGGATCCGTGGTCAGCATTCCAGCTATGACCAGATCCACACAGGCGGGCATTACGGGAACAGCGACTGCATCTCTTTACAGTGCTATTACTGCCACGGGAACTGCGTCTAAATATAGCGGAGTTACCGCCACAGTTACCGCGTCGCTTTACGGCAATATCACAGCCCTGGCATCGGCAACGATTACCAGGGGAACGGCCTGCACGTTGTCGCTGTCTGTTGCATCGGTTATTTATCCGTTACTGCAAGTTAGAGCAGTTTCGCTTGGACAAAACATAGCAGCTACCACAAGCACAGTTCCTACTTATAGCAACAGGTTTGGTGCAGCTTCTACTGTTGGAGCTTCTTATGTTGAAATTATTTCAGATGGTCAGAATCTCTGGGGATCTCCATTGGTTTATCAAATATGTGTTACGGGCGGCTTTGAGTATGGCCCTTATTATGCCGTCGCAAACGTTTCGCAACATTTCGGATTTTCAAATGGCAAACTTGTTTCAGTTAGCCCCAGCGTTTTAGATCCTGTTCAAGGGTATAATGTGCAAAGTTTCTCCTTTGTCGCCGATCCTGATTACGTCTATTCAGCCAATTCTGTAATCGTAAATAATGGCGGATCTGGATTCCCTGATGGCGTCGATATCCCTTTTACTATTCCATCTGACGAAACGGGAGATGGAAGGCCATGTACAGGTGTTATGCGTGCAGTTGGTGGAGTTATTGTCACCGCATCTATCGTTTCACATGGGTCAAGATTTACATCCTCAATTACAAACGGCAAAAGCTACGCAATCACGCCAGCTTATAAGGTTCAAAGCATTAGCGTCACATGCGCGGGAGCCGGTTATTACGATTCTATCCCTTCTATTACGATCGACAGTGCTTACTATGACAGCACCGTAGGCGGGGCATCGCAGGCGGCCGCCACTGTGATCACAACAGCGTCGGGCGGCATTTCCGTCATCCTGACTTCCTCTGGCTACGGATATACAGCCACGCCTGGGATCGCAATTCAACCAGCTCGGCTGTCGGACGGATTAAGATTCGCCACCCTTACAAATACGCCAACTGGATATGCGGACGGGATTTATTCATGCACTGTGGCAGCACCAACTACAGGAGCAAAAGCTGAAATCAACATGACTGTCGCAAATGGACTAGCCTCTTTTTCAGTTATAAATTCAGGATCTGGCTACACTGTGGCGCCTGCCGTAACTTGCCCGGAGCCTAACCTAACCAATTCACTGCAAAAAATCACAATTACGTGCGCCGGGATTGGATATACTACTGAACCCACGGTCACCGTTTATGGAGCTGGATCCGGCGCTACCGCTACGGCCACCTTGGCGACCGATGGATCTGTTTCCGCAGTTCAGATAACATCAGCAGGAAGTAATTACACGGGGACAGTTACTGTCGGATTTTCAAAGCCAGACAATCTTGGGATAATTCAGTCGATTTCCATCGTCACATCAGGCACGAACTACAACACAGCGCCTGTTATCTCTTTCAGTGGAGGCGGGGGATCCGGGGCCGTCGCCACTGCCTCTGTCTTGAATGGTGGAATTTACTCGATTGAGCTAACAAATGCAGGATCAGGCTATGTTACAGCACCGGCCGTCACTCTGGATGCCAGCCCATCTCGCACAATCTTTTCTGGCGTTCTTGCTGTCACGACGGCCTTTGTAAATTCAATCCTGCCATCTACTGCCGTCACCATGCAAATTAGCGGTGTTTCTACCATTGGGACTAGCACTTACCTTCAATTACAAGCTGCGGTAGCCGCGACAATCTAAAATGGCATCGGATAGGCCGGACAGCTTTCAGTGCGGCTCCTTTGAAGTAGCTACCAATCCTGACGTTCGACAATTTGTAGACAAACTAAATAAAATGCGAGAGGCGATAGATGCCTGTCGGATACAGCCTGGCTTGGGTTATCTTGTGAATCGTTCCAGCGGCGGCACGACTCTTACCATACGCAATTCAGGCGGATCCCCTTTTATTCTAGAACATCCGTTTAAACTTTCCGTAAAACAAAAAGACAAGAAATATCAGTTTTATGCTCTAAACGGGACAGTTGGGAGCGGCAACGTAAAGCCGGACAACATTGAAAAATGGGTTGATTTTAAGCCGCCTGCTAGAATTTATTTGGAGGCCAAGATCAGCGACCTGACGATAACAGATATCACTATAAAAACGCAAGATAACGACTCAACCTTGGAACGTACTGTTGTGAATGGCGGCAAACAAACCTATGCCAGAATTTCTCTTGGATCTTATATCTCGGCAACAGAGGGGCAGAAGGATTATCATATAATACAAAATGTAACGACAAACATTTTATCACCGCTCTTTTGTTATTCCGGGTATCCAGCTCTGGCCTTAACGCAGGAATTTATAAATGCATACTACGCATGATTATCGAGGGAAGGAATCTTACGACAGGAACCCGCATTCGTTGTTTGCGCTCCGATAATCTTGTCATCGGGGATTTTGATCAAATTAACCCGCCAGAATATGCGCCCAGGCTGTACCAGACGCAGGCCGGTTGGCGCGTGTTTTATACAAACATGGCCAGATGCAAAACGAATGAGGCTTTGTTGCATCTTTTGCGTGTAGGTTGCGATCCGCGTTATGTAATCTACGTGAGCATTCACGGATTTGAAACTAGGATTAGTCCCAAAAAACAGGTCAAAGAGCCTTGGTGCGTGACACGTCTACACGCACAAACGGGGTCGATTCACTCTGATTGGATTAAGTTTATTGATGCGCATGATTCGTTGACTCGCGCCCATGGGATTGGAGAGTTATGCTGACAGAACTTGGATATAAATCGCCTTGCTTTGTTTATGGCAAGCCGCCAGAGCGCCCAGAATGGTACATTGATGCCACTGAAACCTTTAAGCTTTTTTGGGACGCCAGAAAAGGGATTAACTGTTCAATCGTTCAGTATTTTAGATGGCTGTATCTTGCTATTTGGGATTGCGATTTATCCCTAAGTTCAACCGCACTCGGGACTGTGGATGATAATGCGAAAATATACAGCGCAAGAACGAATCAAATTACAAAAGTGGGAACCATTCAAAACAATAGGGAAAATAAAAAACCACAATATAACGAAGATGGAACAACAAGCCTGGTATCCGACCCAACTTTTAACAGCACACCAACAAAATACGGTAAAAACCCGGATGAATGGATCAACCTTCAGCGTCATAACCGATGCGCTGGCGAGACGGTAAAAGCCACATCCTTTTTTACAATTCGATCCACCGTTCAAAATCAGTACATAGGGAGCAGGGGAGTCGATGAAAATCCAATTACTGAATGGCCTCATGGAAAGCAAATTACATCGGTGAATATAACATCGGTTGTGCGTGAACAGACAAAATACTTTTATGTATCCTATCAAATTACGCAGCCCGCTTCTTTTTCCCTAAACTACACTCCCAGTGGATCTGATGCATTTGGGACATATTATGAAACAACGAATGGGAAAATCTTTCCACTGATTACATTTGAAGGAAGCCCATATAACGTAAATTGGCCTGGGTTTGTTAAATCTGATTCCAAGCAACCAACATCATTCCCCACGCAAAGTCGTTTATCAATCGATGGAATCAACATCCCTGTAGGTACGGATTGGGCCCAGGGCGGCTCATCGGGGAGTCTTAATATAGACGTAAAATGGAAAATTGTGAGCGATCGGAATCTTTGACATTCCATCTTTGGCAACCTCATGGCCGCTACTTACAACATCACGATTGAACAGGGGACGGATTGGACTCGGGATCTGTTCCTTACTACCGCCACTCAAGGGACAATCAGCCTTGCTGGCCGGACGTTCACGGCTCAGATCCGACAGATGCCTGGGGGCACCGTAGTCACGCAGATTGCCACTAGCGTGGTATCGGCGGCCGGTGGGCAGCTCCGCCTTTCCGTCACGTCAGCGGCCAGCCTGCTAGTGCCTACCGCTGGGGCAAGGTACGACCTGATTCAGGTAACTAGCGCAGGGGTCGCAACTAGGCTGCTGGAAGGCGCTGTGACATTGAGTCCAAGGATAACCATACCATGAGCGATATTTATCTTCAGATCACCGAAACGCCCGCCGTAGTCACATTAAGCGCACCCGTTGTGTCCAGCGTGATGGTCAACACAGTCACCGTTGCAAACGTGGTAAGCGTGAACGTGGTGACGATGCCGTCAATTTCAATTCAGGCTCCTTCAGTCACGACTGTCATCGGCACTGTGACGGTTGGCGTACTCCCATCGCTGACCAATAATACTAATTTTGCATCTGTTGGACAAAGTATATTGCAAGGATTTCAAAGTTACGGGACTGTGCCAGTTTCTTTTGATGGACAAAGTTTGCAGCAATCTCTCAATGGAACTCTAGTAAACGCAACGTGCCTTACATCCACAAACCGAATCGGCGTAGTGACGATTGGCGGGGGCACTGTAACGATCGGGGCAGGCACGGCACAGATTGGCTCAGTAACAGCGAGCATCTCAGGAACCGTACCGGTCAGCGGCACATTCTTCCAAGCCACGCAGCCCGTCAGCGGTACGTTCTGGCAGGCAACTCAACCAGTCTCACTAACTACGCTACCAGCGTTAGTTGCAGGAACGGCGCAGATTGGGTCTGTTACCGCATCAATTTCTGGGACAGTACCAGTTAGCGGAACATTCTTTCAGGCCACTCAGCCCGCATCTTTGGCGTCCTTGCCAGCACTTGCGGCTGGCACAAACCAAATCGGCTCTGTTACCGCATCTATCAGCGGCACGGTACCTGTCTCTGGCACGTTCTGGCAGGCGACACAGCCAGTCAGCGGTACATTTTATCAGGCCACGCAACCCGTCAGCTTGGCCTCCGTACCTGTGCATGCCGTCACTCTTACGAGCACAACGGTAACCGTCAGCTCCTTACCTGCCTTGGCCGCTGGTACGGCTCAAATTGGCTCTGTCACGGCATCGATCAGCAACGCAGTAACAGTAGGCAACAGCATCACCATTGGCTCGCTCCCTGCGATTAGTGGCACGGTCACCGCCAACCTAGCAATTTCCTCCACCGCCATTACCTCGGGCAGTTTTGCGTCACTTACTTCAGCCACCCTCGTCCCAGCCAACACCTCTCGCAAGATGGCTACTGTCTACAATCTCGGAGCAGGGAAGTTATTTGTGAACGCCGGGACAACCGCCACAACTATCGGAGGTGGATTTATGGTGGCACTTTCTAGCGGTGATTACTTTGAATGCGGATTTACGACCACGACTTTATCGGCTATATATGCGACGACAGGCACGGCCTCGTGGGCAAGTTATTAGGAGTATTATCAATGCCCTTATTTCGTGCAATTACTCCAAAATCTATTTTTAAGGCAAAATGGTATCAATCAGGAGATATTACATTATCTAATGCAACGCTTAATCAAACAACATGGAATCCCTCTCCCATAATAAACACAGGCGATTTATTTACATATTATCACAACTATGAGTCTGGTGGTTATTCTGCAGTTAAAATAAATAGAAATTCTTTTTGTAGTTTTTTTGTGCAAATTGGAAGTCAGGGGAGCAGTTGGGGTAGTTTGGCCCTTGTTACTTCTCTAATAAAATGCCCAACTGCTCCAGACGCAGATGGAAGCGGTATTACTGATGTTGTGTATGAACTTCCAGTATCAGCAAGCGGGTCGCTATTCCCAACATCAACAGGATTTGTTAGGCAAGTTTTTCAACATGAAGTTTATAGTATCATATTTATTCCATCCGGTGCCGACATAACACAAAGTGAAATTAATAGTTTATCGTCTTGGAGTATTGCTGAATTGTAAAATGCCACCTCTGCTTTTATTTCTTCTTCTCTGCTCTTGCTCTCCAAAGCAAGCAGACAAAAACACTCTTCAAACGTACGATATGATGCAAGCCGCCGAGGACGCAGGCCGAACTCCTAGCAAATGAGCAAAGACGAGCAAGCATGCAAAGCCCTGCAGTACCTATTAGACGAGGGCTTTATCTCGTTAGGCTACATTGACGGCAAGCCAGCGGTTTATCTTACCACGAGCTTATTAGAAGCAAGGAAGGCCATCACAAAGCTAGTATCTAACGACTCAGCAGATTGGTGGAAGTGAGTGCAGACCAAGTAGCGGAGCTGAGTGAACGACTGGCTCTAGCTCGAGAAGCGATAGCAAGAATAGAAACCCGCCAGACAGTAATTCTGGATTTACTAGAACGCTCTCAAGCCAGCCTTGGCGAGTATCACGGTCGCCTAACCAACATGGAGCGGGACGCCCACACGATTAAGACAAAGCTGTGGCTGGTGGCGCTTGTATCTGGGGCCGTGTTTAGCACGATCTGGGAACTGATTAAGCGCCGCATCAGCCTTTGACACCCCGCTAGGGGCATGGAAACAATCATCCCCGCACTGCTTAAGGTCGATTGGCTTGGCGCATTGGGTGCAATCACGGCCGCCCTTGCCGCTATTGCAGCGGTTGCCTCGTTCATCCCTGGCGATGAGCCTGAAAAGACTCTGCAAAAGATCGTCGATTTTCTTTCCAAGTTTTCAAAAAAATAACCACCCATGATCGCCGGCATCTTAACGGCGCTGGGCGGGATAACCGGGATCGTACTGTGGTTCTTAAAACGCAAATCGCCCCTGCAACGCAACTGGGAAGCCATAGAGCTAGAGCGACGCAGGCGGCAGAGAGATATAGATGCGTGGTGGACTAAACGCCCTCCTACTGATTAGCGCATTTGCGCTCTGCAGCTGTGCCACGACGCAAACGCAGGACGGCCCGCCGCCTAGCCCGGACAGCATCAGCTACTTCATCTACGCCTGGGACAAAGCAGAACGCACTAACCCCCCGTGCCCACAAGCCTATCGAGACTTGTTTGCGGAATCGCTCAAAGCGCTTTCTGACAGCTTGGCAGAAACTCAACGCGAGCGAGCGCGGCAGTGACCAGCCTGGCTGAAGCTGGCTCCCGCACCCTGCGGGCGATTGATACATTAGACGTCGGCTTTCAAAAACAGGTAAGGGGCTGGGTGAACGAGATGGTCACTAGCCGGATCGAGCCGCTGATCTACTGCGGCCGTCGGACAATGGAGGAGCAGGCTGCGCTTTTTGCAAAAGGCAGGACGAGCAAAGGCAAGATCGTGACCAAGGCTCGCCCAGGGGAAAGTTATCATAACTACGGGCTGGCGTTCGATTGGGTGCCGCTAAAAAGGACGGCCAAAAATGCGGATCTATGGGTCGCAAATTGGGATGATGAAACCGCGTTCAAATTGGGCGAACACGTGGGCCTGAGCTTTGGGCTAGTCGGCATCACCTGGGAAACAGGTCATCTGCAAACCAGTTTATTTAAGAGCTGGCGTGACATTCCACGCGAGGGTGTGGAACAAGTAAGGGCCAAGGATATTCCGCAAAAAACAAAGGCTAGCAGCACAGTCCGTAGTCAGCCGTGGAGTAGCCGGTGAGTCCCGAACACGAGAAGCACTTGGCCGGCATCTTGTCGGATTTAGTGAAGGACGTGGATGCCAAGTACCGCAAGGGACAAGAGCAGCACGGGGGAGCGTTATGGCGCAGGCCCGTGTGGAAAGATGCGTGGGAGGAATGCCTAGACCTATGCACGTATCTACATACTTTACGCATGCAGCTTTCGGTAATTGCCGATCTGGCTTTGCTGGGGGCGAGTGACGAGAGCGTGGCCGCGTCGTCTAGCAGGGAGAGTTGCCGTCAGATTCTCGCTGTGCTTGAAGGATTCCCTAGCGCAATCGATAAAAAGTGAAGGTAATCCGCAAATGGAAAAAGTGGCTGGCCGTTAGTTGCAGCCATGGACACCTGGCAAATGCGGCTGCCTGCAAGGCTGCGTTAGAGATGAAAAGGCGGTGGCAACCAGACGCAGATTCAATCCTTCACCTAGGCGATTTTGTGGATCTGTCTGGGCTTATGGGTAGCGCAAGGAAAGATCCAGACTCTCCCGAACGCACTGCATCAATCCGTGAGGACTTTGACGCTGGGCTTAATTTTGTTCGAGAACTGGCGCCACGTTACATATTTGAGGGCAACCATGAGCACCGGCTAACCGCCCTGCAATACTCGCCTAGCGCTATTGTGGCGCACTGTTGCACGTCGGCGAAATCGGAGATCTACAATATGTGCAAAGATTTGAAAGCGCAGTATGTGCCCTACGATATTGAGAAGGGGTGGCGGGATCTGGGCGGGACTGCGTTTGGCCACGGCTTTATGTATTCAGAGTCCAGCGCGGTACGCGACCACGTTGAAATGCTCCGCAAGCCTGTCGTCATGGGCCATTTGCACCGGGTAGATCGGACGGCTGGCCGCAGTATTGGCGCACCCGTGGGCTGGTCGATCGGTTGCCTAGCCGATATCGCCAGCATGCACTACGCCAGGCGTCAGCGCTCGATTACTAGGTGGCAGCATGGAGTGGCTTGGGGCGAGTATGCAGAGAGCGGGGAAGGGTGTACGGTGAACGTACTGTCGCCCATAGGAGGCGTGTGGCGATACCCAGTATAAAAGATTGGGCAGTGGCCCTAGATGCTTACGTGGCCGGAGATCGGGAGGAGGTAGTGCCGCCGGGGTGGTACACAAAAATTGAGATAGCAAAGCAGTGGGGCAAGTCGGACGTTTATACAAACAAAATTTTAACCCGCATGATTAAAGCTGGAGGAACAGAAAGAAAAGTATTTTCGATCAAAATTAAAATAAGTCAGCGTGGCGGTAAAATTGGACACTGTCGCAGGGTGCCGCACTATCGGCTTGCGGCTGTTAAAACAGGCAAAACCTAGCGTCTTTTTTGTTTTTCCAGCTCTTTCACTAGCAGGGTGGTGATATATGCCGAAAGGGATAATCCGCCTTTTTTAGCTAAACGTTCTCCGCTGCGCTTCACCTTGGGATCGATTGTAAGGTTTGTTTTTGCCTTCTTCATAGGGAGGATTGTATGCGTAATAAATACGCATTCAAGTATAAAAAAAATATCTGATTCATGAAAAAAAAGTATTGCCAATACGCCGTGTATGCGTAGCAAAGGCGTATGCCACGCCGACCACTCAGCGCATTAAAGTCTGAAAAGACAAACATCGTCCTGCCGGTGGCGGTCAAAAAGGCATCACAGAAACTGGCCGCTGCTCGTCGAATTTCACTTTCACAGCTTATCACCCAACTGCTCGCAAGGGCATCGGGAGAGCAAATCTAAAATTTATGAGCTTGGGGCGCCTCAACGATATTGCCATGAAACTGCGCCAGCAGAACCAAGCTCTTTCCCTACGCCAATTAGGCGCCGCTTACGGGCTTGGTTACGTACGGATTAAGCAAATGCGGGAACTGTCAGGCTTTCCGCTGATTGCGGGTAAGGTAATTCCGAGTGATTTTGATCGCTGGCGGCTGATACAGACTGGCCTAAATTCACAGCATCGCGCAGATCGTCTACGCAGTGCCGTTGGTAAAGCTCGTGAACTAAAGTCGACGAGTGGTTCACAAGTCTCATGGCGACAGATTGCGAACAGCCTGAAAGCCGAAGCCTGGTTACACGAGTTACGCGAAGGGAATGGAAGCAGTGACGTTTAAGCCCGCAAATATCCAGCAGGCGACGCCAGCAAAGCGAGGCTCGCGTGCGGGGGACTTCACAGGTGATCTCGCGGCCCTCGGCCTTCATTCTAGCCAGCATGGGTTCGATGGCGGCCGGGATGGGAATGCTAAAGGATTTACCAGCCCCACCCTTGGGGGTAGGGAAAGTCAGCACGCGGTTTTTCAAATCCACGCAATCCAGAGGGATCTGCGTCTCACGCAATCTGCACCCCGTAGCCAGGGCAATCTCAAAGCTGACTTTCATCCATTCAGGCACGCCTTCAACTGCCAGAGCCTTCCGGGTGATTTTAATTTCATTGTCCGAAAAGACTGGCTTAACGCGGGCTATCGGGCCTCTTTTAATTCTGTAATCCAAAAGGGCAACGGAGTCCATTTTGCCCAGCAGTCGGCCTTGGCGGTGGATCCACTTCAAAATCTTCAGATCTTGGCAGGCTTGGTTCCGTCCAGCCTTGCCGCCGGACGTGCGTGGGAGGCTTTGACGCCATCGCAAATAAATCTCACAATCATTTGCAGAAAACGCTTGCAGGATTATTTTTTTTTCGATAATAAATCGCGCAAGATGACGCCAGCAATTTCTGTAATAAACTTTTGTCAGAGGGGAAACGGGGTGATTTTCAATCAAATCATCAACCCAATCGTGGCCACTATCCGCTCGCTTTTCATTAACGCCAATTCGAGCAGCTTCAGCCGTTGCCTTTGCGCGATGCAGCGTGTTATCGATTCGGTAGCGGGTGCTTTTCGTACGCCACTTGCCAGTTGGATCTTTGAACCGAATAAAGAACCAAGGACTACCCTTTTTAATGTAGGAATAAGCCAAGGTGATAACGGTAACATTCGGTTAGTTTAACGCAAGTTTATACAATGAGCTTCCCAAGCATAATCAATCAAATCAAAGAAGGAGATAGAACCGTGGGTTCAAATCCCACCCCGTCCGAGGCTTATGGCTATAATGACTTACGCCGAAATAGTAACACGGCAGTAATAACTGAGCCTAAAAAGAAGCACTACCAGCAACATTCTCTTTTAATTCGGGGCGGGTATCCGGCGGAGCCTGCTTACCACCCTAACCCCTCCGTCGCCCGCATGTGGAGCGCCCAGCGATGATTTCCTGGGAACTTTTGCGGGATCTGTCGCAACTCTCTGGCTTTATCGTGGGCTGGGCGTTGTTTGTGGGAGCAGGAATCGGCGGCCTTGTGGTTTGCCTTCTTACTCTTTGCTGGGTGATCGATGTAGTCCGAAAACATTTTAAGGACTGGTTATGATTTACGCTTTTGGATCGGGTGCCCCCGCACCCACCCAAGGCGGCGTGGCCGGGGCGTTCTATCCGCCTGCGGCTACTGTGCGTGACCTAGAAAAAGAGGGCGTATTGCCAGCCACCGCCAGCCAGAGCTACGGATCAGCTCAACTTTCCCAAACTACCGCGCTGATCGATCTGCAGACCAAGCATCGTGAGCTACGCAATCGCCTAGAACGAATTGAGGATATCCTAAAAGGACTAATTGAAAAGCAGGGAGCAAGTCTGTGAGCGCCTTAGCCGATAAGTTTGTCCTGCTTTGGAAAGTAGCCGGAGGGCCGGAGCTGGTGGCCGAGCACACGTTTCACCCGACACGCAAATGGCGTTTTGATTTCGCCTGCAAATCTGCCCGCTGTGCAATCGAGCTGGATGGTGGGGCGTTTCTACAGTTTGGCGGCAGGCACGGCCGTGGGATGGGGATGGTAAAAGATTGCGAAAAATACCGTGCAGCCGCCGATCTGGGCTGGCGCATCTGGCGTTTTACAACCAAGTGCCTGACGGCTGAAGCAGTGGCGATGACGGCCAAGTCATTCCGCCTCTCTATGAAGGAGAAAAAATGAGCGAACCAAAAGAACCCACTGAATTTGAAAACGAGAAGCCTGACTATGAAAACGAAGTCTATGAACGTGAAAAGGCTGACTCTGATTATCAGTTTCAGCGCTTCTGCGACCACTACGGCAACAACCGTCGGGGCTAAATATGACCGACCTGCTGAAATTTCGACTGATCGAAAACATTGAAGTGCTGGCCTGTCGCAATTCAGCCGAGCGAGTGGTCAAGGCGCTGAACCGTGGCGAAGTGGAACAAGCAAAGGATCTGGCCCGCAAGCATGAGATCGCGTGGCACATCACCGATCGTGAATTTCAAGACTTAAACCAACCGCACCGAACTAACGATTTTTGCGATGACGAATAGTCGTCGCAAATCCAAGAAACAAAAACAAAGAAACCAAGAAAGGAAATCCTAGTATGCCAATAGTAGCTAGTCGGGGTGGCACATACACCCCAATGCCCGAAGGATCGCACGACGCAGTGTTCTGCGACGTTGAGGATCTGGGCGAAGTAGAAACGCAGTATGGAAAGAAACACCAGATTCGCTTGGTGTGGCAAAGCGCTGACAAGATGGAGGACGGCCGCCCGTTTACCATCGGCCGGCGTTACGGTTTGAGCCTGCACGAAAAGGCAGCGCTTTTTAAGGATTTGAAATCCTATGCCAAAAAAGCCCCACCGCAGAATCTGGATTTGGAAACGCTCATCGGTAAGCCGTGCACGATCCTTGTAGTGCACGTGGAGCGTGACGGATCTACCTATGCGAACGTGCAGGCGGTACTGCCAGCCGGCGCAAAGAAAGTGACCGTCGATAAGGCGTTCGTGCGGAAAATAAACCGCAACGGCGCCACAACCGCAACCGAGTTAGATCACGACGGAAACCCCGTCCCGTTCTGAGCATTTGGCCGGGGTGGGCAATCCCCACCTCGGCCAGAAATACCCCCCATGGAAATCCTATCAATCGTAGTTAAAATAATGTTACCGCTGCTAGCCGTAGCGCTCGGCCTGCAACTCTTGCCCGCAATCGGAAGGTGGAACTGATGGCGCCGATCATCGTTACCGCAAAAACGGAGTCGGCTCACTACTACCTAAAGTCAGGTGAGTCGTGCCACGGCGATCTGCGATCCGCGCGCAAGGTGGGTGCGTTTCCGTCCGTCACCACAATCCTCGGAGCGGCTGGCCCTAGTAAACAGGGGCTAATGAATTGGAAAGAGGAGCAGGCGATTCTTTCTGCGTTGTCTCTACCACGAAACGACGGCGAGGCCGACGGCGATTTTGCTAAACGTGTCGTATTGGACAGCAGAAAGGAAGTGGAGGCCGCTGCCATAAGAGGCACGCAGATTCATTCCCTGGCTGAAATCATAATTAACGGCGAGGAGCCGGGCGAGCTGGCAAAAGGATACGAGCCTCACTTTGCATCGCTAAAGGAATGGCATAAAGACGTCACAAAAGTTCACGCCAGTGAATCGGTGATGGTGAATGAAGCCGAAGGATACGCAGGCCGGGTGGATCTTATTTGCGACATTAACGGCGAGATCGAGGTGGTAGATTTTAAGACCCGCAAATTTAAAACAGATGCAAAAGGCGTCTCAAAAGCAGCAGGCTACGAAACCGATCTGCTTCAGCTCAGTGCCTATGCGTACGCTTTCACGGACGAGGGGATGGCTTGCCGCAACATTCTGATCGATCCAGTCACAGGCCAGTTGCAGGACATTCGCTACACCGCCGAGCAAGTTGCCCAAGCGTTTGAGGCGTTTACGTCGATCTGCAAGGTGTGGCGCTGGCTTAAGAAGTACGACCCGCGTGAGGTGCAGAATGATTGAAGTACTGCCAGAGGAAACCACCCACGAGCAGTTACTGAACCGCGTGCGTTCGTTGGCCCGTGAGCTGGCGGAGGCGAAGGCTGCGCTGGCCGCTGCTGAAGGACGCGAGAACGATCTGATCGATCGGATAAGGAGCGGGCTATGAGGATGCTGCTTTCGTTTATCGCCCTATTGGGATTCACAACCACAAAGCTAGGCAACGCACTCATCGATTTGCGCCCGATCGCTAAGAAGATCGACGTGAAGAAAATCAAAGTACGCATCACTGGCTATTGGCCGGGTGAAGATGAGTGGAGCAGCCGCTATCAATCTAGCACTGGCACCAGGTTGCGGGCCGGCCGTCACTGCGCCGTCGATCCAGACATCATTCCACTGTGGTCGAAGATCCGCGTGATGGGCGGGAAGCGGGAATGGGTGGCCGTAGATACGGGCACTGCGGTCAAAAGCAAAAAGGCGAGTGGTGGGAAGCTGCCGGTAATCGACGTGTTTGCCGCCAGTGAAAAGCAGTTTAACGCAATGCGGTTGCCGAAGGTGGCGATGGTGGAGGTGATGAAGTGAGTACCAGAGCTGCCACGTTCGCATCTAAACGCAATCGCGCCGCTGGCCTTGGCGATACACGGCCAACGTTTCGCCGGTTGGGCGTGATAGTTGGAATGTTGCGCCGAGATCTGACGTTGCCTAGCTGTGCCAGGTTGGGCGTGAAGCTCGAATGTAGCTACAAAACCATCCAGCGGGACATTGATCTGCTGCGTGACTTCTTTGGCTATCCGCTGGAATACGACGCCAGCAAGTACCACTACAAACTGGCGGGGCCGCTGCCGAAGGCGGTGCTGTGAGCTTGCAGGATCTCCTGACCATGTTCTCCGCCCGCGTCATCGGCACCTACACGCCGGAGCAGTATGCCAACTGCGTGCGAGAGGCCCGTGCCAATCGCATGCGCTGGGGAATAGGGCAGTGGTGAGCGTTAAGCGTTTAACCTGGCAAATTGAAATCCTTGAGCGGGCAAAGAAAAGCCTGATCGACGGACGGTTGATCATGGCACGCAGTCGGCTCGATATGGCGCTGCATATAGCCAAGGAGCTGCTGAAGCGGGCGCAGACGTACCAGAAGCGGGATTTGGAGAAGAAAAAATGAGGGCGTTGTCGTGGCTTCTATTCTGGTTAGGAGACCTAGTTAGCAGGACTTTGTGCCGCTGGGGCTTGGCCGGATCACTTTATCAGAAACTGATGCTCTGGTCGGTCGAGTGCGACAAGGATTTTAACGTCTGGAAAGAAGTCAAACCCCGCAAAAGGAGAAAGCGCAAATGAAAGATCTGGGTAAAATTACTTTTGGCAAAGCACGGCCCGCACCTAAGCAGGTTTTGGTCGACGTAACCTATGACGCCAAGACGGCAAAGGCTTTGCACGCATTTGGGCTGAAGGAGTTAAAGAAAGACCCCGAAGCAGTGGTCGAGTACGTGATCGCAAAAGCGTTGAAAGGATTTGAAAAAAAATGATCGCACTGCCGCCAGCTACCGAGGCCGTTTACCACAACGGTGCGCCGGAAGGTGAGCGCAACACGCAGCTGTTTCGTATGGCGTTGCAATTTCGTGATCAGGGATTGTCGCAGTTCGATGCGGAGACGGAGGCCGAGATCTGGGGCTTTAAGAATGGGCTAACGCAGAATGAATGCGTGGCAGCAGTAAAATCCGCATACAGCAAGCCAGCCAGGGAGCCGTGGAGGCCAAAGGCAAAGTACGGCTATCAGAACGGGGCGATTGTTAGGGAGGATTTGCCAGTCCCGCCCATGCCGATCAGCGTAGAGAGCGGGCCGGTAGATAAGTTCCTGACTAATTGTTTCGACGTGGGCGATTTCATAAATATCACAAGATCGATCAAAGATGGCGATAGGGAAAGACCCGACGGTGCAGGCGAGACTCGAAGCAGAGAGGAATGGCTAGAGCTGTTTAAGGGCGACGGATTAAAGGAGTGGCAGGGCGATGCAGTTGGAGTCTACGTCTCCATTAACGCTAACAACGGCAAGAACCGCAAAGCTGAGTCGATTACCAAGTTTCGCCATTGCCTGATTGAGTTTGATGAAAGCACCTTGCAAGAGCAGTGGGCGATAATTAAGCGCAGCGGTTTGCCTACATCGTCGATCATTAAGAGCGGGGCACGCAGTCTACACGCTTGGGTGGAGATTCGGGCTGCCAATGCCAAGGAGTTTGCTGAGCGTGTGGATTTTATTTACAAGCACCTAGAACACAGCAAACCCGATCCGGCCAATAAGGACGCAGGCAGGCTGTCGCGGTTGCCCGGTGCGATGAGGACGGCCACGGGTAATCAGCAAGAATTAGTCGAGTGTGGCGCTCCGACGCTGACTTACATCGAATGGCAGGAGCGCACGATCTACGGTGATATCCCAGAGCCGTATAAGTGGGAGGATTTGGTCAATTTTAAGGAGGACGCAGATCCGACGCAACTGCTAGGCAAGCGATGGATTTGCCGTGGCGGATCTGCCTTGTGGGTGGGCAGTAGCGGGCTTGGAAAGAGCGTGCTGTGCTTACAGGCAGCTATCACATGGGCATGCGGCCGTGACCTTTTCGGAATAACACCACACGGCAAGCCGTTGAAGTCGCTGATCGTGCAGGCTGAGAACGATGAAGGCGACGTTGCGGAGGCGTTGCAGGGCATTTTGAAGGCATTGAACCTTACCCAAGACGAGCTTCAGCAAGTTAAGCAAAACATCGTGATCGTGCGTGACTGCACGTCGACAGGGGAGCGGTTCGTCGATCGGATGCGTCGCCTTGTCGAAAAACACAAGCCGCATCTGGCGTGGGTTGATCCGCTGCTGGCGTTTATCGGTGGCGACTTATCCAGCCAAGAAACTGCCGGTGGCTTTTTGCGGAACATGCTCAACCCGCTGGCGTTATCGGCTGGGTTTGCTTGGATGCTCATGCACCATACGCCAAAGCCAACACGGGATGGCAGTGGTTACCAAGGGCACGACAAGGCTTACAGCGGGTTTGGATCGAGTGAATTAACGAATTGGGCGCGGGCCGTGTTAATGCTGTCGCCTTGTGGCCAGGATGAGCAAGGAACGTACACCTACAAACTAGAGGTGACCAAACGCGGAAAGCGATCTGGGCTACGTTCTGGCCTTACTGCGAGCGATTTAATTGCCAGCAAGACACAGCCTGTAGTTCACCTTAAGCATGCCGATAAGGGCATGGCGTGGTTTGAGGCAGAAGCACCCGAAAAGAAGAAGCCGGGGCCAAAGGCTCCTACTGTTGATTGGCGGAGGTGCGGGATTATGCCGTGTTCATGGGCTGATTTAGTTAGGTGGGTAAAGGATCATACTGGAAAATCAACTCAAACTGCCGAGCGGTATGTATCTGACGGTAAGGCTGATGACTTTATATGCGAAGTTGACGGAAAGTATCAAATCAAGGGGGGTTCAAATGATCAGCCTTTCTAACCCTCAAATTAACTTGAGTGCCACTCAAATTAACTTGATACCACCACCTTCAAGATCCCCCCTCTTAAGGGGGATCTTGAGGGTGAGGGTTGAGGGTGATTTGGATCTTGAGGGTTGCGTATGATAGATCAGGAAATAATCGAGAAGATGCCGGGCTATGACACTCACCCGGCGACCAGGATCGATAGCTTGCGGGATTTGGTTTGTGAGGCTTACGCCACAATAACTGTCAGCACTTGCGGGGTTACCAATAGCGTCAGAGTTATTGAATACCTAATGGCTAAGGCTCCTGAGCATCCAGCCATGCAAAACATGACAGATACGCTGGATCATAGCGTTTTGGCGATTGTGCTTAATAGATCCACAGAATCGATGACTAGCGTTGCTAAACGTTTTAAAATTACCAAGCAGGCAATCAGCAAGAAAGCGTTGAACATGGCCGACAGGTTGGGAATCAGGTTCAGAGCTGGGAAAAGCGAGTCAGCTAGAAAATCTTACGAACAGCGGGCAAGGCGGATTCACGCAAAGCGTCGACGTGAAACAGCTAAATACAACATCGGCGCACTTATGAAAGGCATCAAATGCAAACACTTAAACAAATAGTTAAAGAACTAAACAAACAACGCGAAGAAACGCTGACGGCAGTTGGCGAAGTCATTAGCCTAGCAGCCAAGGCCGGAGCAGTTATTGCTCAGGCTAGGGGCAAAGGCGATGACGTAGGTAAGCTGCTTGAGTCAGCCGGACTTACAGATGAACAAGGCAAGCGGTTAGAACGTGTTGCCGCACATCAGCACAAGCTGGCAAGCGGTGAGCCAGGAGTGGTCAGGCAGATTATGCTGTGGACTGAGATGCTGCCTGATCCTATTGCAACCAGCACACCAACTGAACCTAAGCCATTCCTGTGGCCAGTGATTAAAGTTAGTCAGTGGTTATCTAACAAGGGCATGAGATACGTGAAGCAAGACGAGTCGCTGCGGGAGCAGTTTCTTGCAGAGGCACAGCCTATTGTGCGGGCCTATAAGGAGCTTGGCGGACATGCATAAGGAATCTTTTAAGCGGCGGCAAATCGCGGTGGCGACGACT
>Ga0209085_1000902_pt1 | contig 19780 bp, 18 predicted proteins | sample C_131016_EF_Meta_FD_187310 | JGI IMG/M metagenome (GOLD analysis project Ga0209085, IMG submission 187310) | Freshwater microbial communities from Lake Croche, Canada to study carbon cycling - C_131016_EF_MetaG (SPAdes) (version 2) | ecosystem: Environmental > Aquatic > Freshwater > Lake...
GCAACCGCTTGGTGGTACTGATGGACTGGGGTTCTGCCTACTTGAGTTTCAGCCGCAATGCCCGGGTCGTGGCCGGTACACTTCACAAGACAATGCCCCATGTTGGTGAGAGCTGATTACCCAGTTTGACCCGGCTTCCCAGCAATTAACCTTTATAGCGTTTACACCTATTAGCTGGGTTGACAAACAGTTCTACTATTCCTGCAACTGAAAATTATTGCTGTCACATGTTTGTCTCTCGAGGCTTATATGACTGCAAAAATTAGAGGTTGTTTGTTTCATTCATAAGAGGAGATCCCTAATGCGCGTACTAAAACTGGTTGCCGCTATTGCTGCAACAACAGTGATGGCATTTGGTTCAGCAGCACATGCTGGCCCTAGCGTCACACTCGAGAAAGTTGTTACTGGAATCAACACACCGCTTTCCATGGTGCAACCCGCTGGTGACAACCGCATGTTCGTCACAGAACAAAACGGTCGCATCAAGATCATTGAAAACGGCAAAATCACAGGTACTTTCTTGGACATCCGTAGCAAGATCGTTCCGCTGATGCAAGACTTCGACGAGCGCGGCTTGTTGGGTCTGGCTTTCCACCCTGACTTCAAAAACAACGGCAAGTTCTATGTGGCTTACTCAGCTCACTTGGACTACCAGTCTGATTTGGGTCAAATGCTTTGGTACAACCACAGCAACGTGGTTGAAGAGTACACAGTCTCTAAAACCGACAAGAACACAGCTGATGCTTCTTCAGCACGTCGTATCCACTCCATCAGCTGGCCCCAGTTCAACCACAATGGTCACTGGATTGGCTTTGGTCCAGACAAGAAACTCTATGTTTCTACTGGTGACGGCGGCTACGCTAACGACTGGGGTATTGGCCACAATCCTCTGATCGGTAACGGTCAAGACATGATGTCTCCTATGGGCAAAATCCTGCGTATCGACGTGGATGCTCGTTCAGACGGCAAGCCTTACGGCGTACCTTCTGACAATCCATTTGTCGGCAAAAAAGACGTTCTGCCTGAAATCTGGGCATCCGGTCTGCGCAATCCTTGGAGATGTTCATTCGACCAAGCTGGTGGCTCACAACTGTATTGCGGCGACGTGCAACAAAACAGCTGGGAAGCTGTCAAGATTGTTGACAAAGGCCAAAACATGGGCTGGCGTCGTGTGGAAGGTTTGATGCGCTGCTTCAACTGGGCAGAGCCTGACAACCATCCCGCTAATTGCGACAAGTCTGGCATCACACCTGCTGCCATGGAATATGCCAACTGCACTGCCGTTCCTAACGGTTGCAAAGGTATTTCTGTGACTGGTGGCTACATTTCTCGTGGTGACGGTACAGGCGCCAAAGGCAAGTACATCTTCGGTGACTGGTCTAAAGGCTTCGGTGAGAACGACGGCCAAATCTTCATCGGCTCTAAAGGCGGCGACGGCAAATGGAGCATGGAAGTGGCTTCTGTGAATGTTCAAGGCGACACACCTAACGGCAAAACACCTTACATCTTGGCTTTCGCTCAAGATGCCAAAGGTGATGTCTACGCCCTGACCTCTATCACAACTGGCCCTAACGGCTCACAAGACACCATCTACAAAGTTGTTGTGAAATAATTTTGTAATTTGTCTATCAAACTGCTGCCTGTTTATGCGGGCAGCAGTTTTTTTTTGTATTAAACTGTTTTCATGAAACCATCATTCTTTTCCTCAACTTCTCTGCGTCGCACGCCTTTGATGTTGTGCGCATCTACACTGCTGGCCTTTGCTTGTTTCTCGACAAGCGCTTGGTCAGAGGACAACTCTCCCACACCTGCATCACCCGATGAACCTGTTCCCGCATTCACCGCTGCGGTCATGCAAGAACCTGCCAATATCGAGGCAGGCAAAGCCGTCTGGGATGGCCAATGCAGACACTGCCATGGCAACAGCGCTTACCCTGGCAAGGCCCCCAAGCTCAAGCCTTCCAGCTACCAGCCTGAATTTGTGTATGACCGAGTTACCAATGGTTTTCGCAAAATGCCAGCTTGGAAAGCCATCTTCAACGAAAAGCAACGTGTTGGCGTAGTCACTTACATCATGAGCGGCGAATTCTCCCCCTGAAGAGACCACCAGGCCTGACCCTTACTAGAAAAACTGTTGCATCCTGCAACAGTTTTTTTGTTTTGTAGCAGGCCCAATGACCGTTTTTTCCAAAAGTTTTTTTATGGGTTTCACGAAAGTGCATGCTTTCATATGACTTGTCAAAGGGGATTGTGGTAACCCCTTGTTTCAGCCTTGGATTGAGAGCGAAGTTTGGCTGAATCCGCAGCAGTTCAAAGGGGTTGACCCCATGATGCATTGGGCTCATAAGTGCTATCATTTTCTTTTGATTTAAAGAGCCTAGGTATCTCGCTTAAATGGCTCTTGAAGAAGATTTGAAATGACAACGCATAAACCAGTCACCCCATCAGATCAAGATTCACACACTGCATCTGTTGAAGAAATGTTCAGTGGCAAATCTGTCTCATGCCCTTGCTGTGGGGGAAGCTTCACACCGAGCATGTTGCAAAAAATCATGGATGACGCTGAGCGCTTGGCGTTGCACAAAAAAGATTTCCGCGCCATCCCCACTGGCGGGTTGGGCATGATGATAGACCCGCATGCCCACATGACGGCGCGCACCACTGACGATTACGAAGCCATGGCCCAAGCCGGTATTGTGGCTGTCATTGAGCCGGCATTTTGGTTAGGCCAAATGCGGACCAATGTAGGCACCTTTATCGACTATTTCTCCACCATTACCGGTTTTGAGCGTTTCCGCGCTGGTCAATTTGGCATACGTCACTACTGCACCATTGGCATGAATCCCAAGGAAGCCAACAATGTTGCTTTGTCTGAGGAAGTGCTTGCTGTGCTGCCGCGATACTTGACCAAAGAAGGCGTTGTCGCTGTGGGTGAAATCGGCTATGACGAACAAACGCCGCAAGAAGACAAAGTGTTTCGTGCACAAATTGAACTCGCTAAAGAGTTCGATTTACCCATCATGATCCACACACCGCATCGCGATAAAACCCGTGGCACACAACGCACCATGGATGTATTGGAAGAGCACGGCTTTGACCCTGCGCGTTGCGTGATTGACCACAACAACGAAGAAACCGTTCGCGAGGTACTTGACCGTGGTTATTGGTGTGCGTTCACTATTTACCCCTCCACCAAAATGGGCAACGAGCGCTTGGCGGCCTTGGTTCAGCAATACGGCTCAGAGCGAGTGATCGTTGACTCTTCTTGCGATTGGGGTGTGTCTGACCCGCTTGCCGTTCCCAAGACTGCTCGACTGATGGCAGACCGCGGGATTTCTGCAGACACCATCCACCAAGTGGTTTATAAAAATGCCTTGGCTATTTATGGACTCAACGGCGAAATGCGCGAAGAGCACTGGCTACAACCGCAAGCCATTGACCAACGAACTCTTTACGAAGGCAATTCTGTGTTGCGTGGACAAGAGCCTAAAGTCCTTACCCGTACCGTTGATGCCAACGTGATCCGCTAACTCCTTCAAGATACACGTTTTCTCATGCAGCCATTGATTGTTTTGAATGTGGTGGGCCTGACCCCGCGACATCTCGGGCCATTAACCCCACGCTTGTCTGCATTTGCCAAACAAGGCGGCATGCGACCGCTCACCACCACCTTACCTGCGGTCACTTGCACCGCACAAGCCAGTTTCATGACCGGCTTGCCCCCGAGCGAAACAGGGGTGGTAGCCAATGGCTGGTTGTTTCGCGACCTTTATGAAATTTGGTTCTGGCGACAATCCAATCGCTTGGTTCATGGTGAAAAAATCTGGGAAGCAGGCAAATCGCGCGACCCGCAATTCACGTGCGCCAACATGTTCTGGTGGTACAACATGGCGTCTGACCATGACTTTGGCGCCACCCCGCGACCGATTTACAAAGCCGATGGCCGCAAACTGCCTGACTGTTTCACGGTACCTACGGATTGGCGAGAAAAACTCAGCAGCCGTTTGGGCAAATTCCCTTTGTTCAACTTTTGGGGCCCCAACACCCATATTTCATCTTCTCGCTGGATAGCCAAGGCTTCTGAGTTGGCCATCACCGATTTTGACCCGACATTGACGCTGGTTTACCTACCGCATCTGGACTACGATTTACAACGCTTTGGCCCAGATGAATCACATCCGGCGGTGGCCAAGTCGTTACAGGAAATAGATGAAGTAGCTGGGGATTTGATCGATTTCGCACAAAAGCACGGGCGCAAAGTCATGGTGCTTTCCGAATACGGCATCACCCAGGTTGACCGCCCCATCCACCTGAACCGCCACTTCCGCCGCGAAGGCTGGCTGCAAATCAGGATGGAAGATGGTCACGAAATGCTCGACCCCACCACCTCCGCCGTGTTTGCTGTGGCTGATCACCAGATCGCCCATGTGTACGTTCGCAACCCTGCATTGATCCCTCAGGTGAAACACTTGCTGCAAGGTATTGCGGGTGTGGAATCGGTATGGGACAAAGCCGAACAAGTAGCGCATCACATCAACCATGAGCGCAGCGGCGAACTGGTGGTCATGTCAGATGCGCACTCTTGGTTTACCTATTACTTTTGGCTCGACGATGCACTGGCGCCCGATTTCGCCAGAACCGTAGAAATACACCGCAAAGCAGGCTATGACCCAGTCGAACTGTTTCTCGATCCCACACTGGCGTTTCCCAAGCTCAAAATCGTGTGGAAATTACTGAAAAAGATACTTGGTTTTCGTATGCTGCTCGATGTCATTCCGCTAGACGCCACGCTGGTCAAGGGCTCGCACGGCAGGCCTACCGACAACCCGCTAGACGGTCCGTTGGTAATGACAGACACACCTTCTTTGTTGCCTGAGCAGGTGTCTGCCACTGACATCAAGCACATGGCACTTCAACACATCTTTGGTGTTGAGCATTCAGCAGCATGAACCGTTTTTGATTTTTCGAATTTAAACAAATATGAACAACGTTTATCACTACCCCAACAAGCAGAGAAAAACTGCCGACACGGCGCTGAATCAAAACAACGATACGCGCACCATCGTCGACAGCGTTCAAGTGCAGCGCTTTGCCGTGGAATACGACTACCCGGTAGTCTTTACCCGCCACGCATTCGATCCTGTCAATCTGCATTTGCTCGATGTTCTGCGTCGCCGCGAACCCGGCAAACGTCATCGTGTGGCGGTCTTTGTCGATGGTGGCGTGGTTCAAGCCTTGCCGCATCTCGCTGGGCAAATTCAAGCTTATTTTGCGGCGCACGGTGAGTCCATTGATTTGGTGGGTGACATCGTGGTTTTAAAAGGCGGCGAGGAATGCAAAAACGATCCTGACTTCATTTCTTCACTGTTGAAAATACTGTCAGACAAAGCCATTGATCGCCACTCCTATGCCATCGCCATTGGCGGCGGCGCCATCATGGATGCAGTCGGTTATGCGGCAGCCATCTTTCACCGCGGAGTTCGACACATCCGTTTCCCCACCACAGTACTTGGACAAGACGACAGCGGTGTGGGCGTGAAGAATGCCGTCAACTGGCTGGGTTTAAAAAATCTGGTCGGCACTTTTGCACCGCCATGGGCGGTGATCAATGACGGTGTTTTCATCGACTCTTTGCCTGCACGTGAAAAACGCTGCGGCATGTCTGAGGCTGTCAAGGTGTCGTTGATCCGCGACCGCGATTTTTTTCTTTGGCTGGAAAGCAACGCGTTGGCATTAGCGCGTTTTGAAACCGTGCCCATGTCCTACTTGATCAAGCGATCGGCACAAATTCACATGAACCAGATTGCCAACGGGGGAGACCCTTTCGAATCAGGATCAGCCCGTCCGCTCGACTATGGTCACTGGGTTGCGCACAAACTCGAACGCATGACGCAACAACAAGAACTCAGCCATGGAGAAGCGGTTGCGATCGGCGTTGCGCTAGACGCCCATTACTCTGTGTTGGCTGGGTTACTGCCCACCGGTGAAGATTTACGCGTACACCAATTGCTATTGACGCTTGGCTTTAAGCTTTGGAATGATCAACTCGAGACCCGCCACGCCAATGGCCGCTTGGCTGTCCTTCAAGGTCTCACTGAATTCAGAGAGCATCTCGGCGGCGAACTCACCATCACCTTACTCAGCGCCATCGGTAAAGGCATTGAAGTGCACGAAATCAATGACACCTGGGTCACCGAATCCATAGCCTGGTTGAAACAACGCAAGTAATTCAATGCAACTGCACAGACTGAAAGCTCAACCGCATCTTTCCTATTGCACCAACATACATGCAGGTGAGAGTTGGTCTGATGTTCGTGACAGTCTGAATATTTTTGTGCCCACTATTCGCGATGCCCTCGCTGAGGGAGCGCCCATGGGTATTGGTTTGCGGCTGTCTGCACAGGCCGCTGACAGCTTGCTGCAAGCCGATGAAATAGCTGCTTTCAAGCGCCAATTAAAAGAACTCAACGCCTATGTATTTACCTTGAATGCCTTTCCCTACGGTACCTTTCATGGCGTCAAGGTCAAGCAGGATGTGTATTTGCCTGACTGGTCTACCGCTGAACGGCTGCGCTACACCATCGTTTGCACAGATATTCTTGCGGACTTACTGCCTGAGGGCGTGAGTGGCAGTATTTCTACTGTGCCCGTTGGCTTTCGTGATGCAGTTGACACGCCTGACGCCATGTCGCGCATTCTTGATCATTTGTTGCAATCAGTAGCGCACATGGTTGCGGTGCATCAACGCAGCGGAAAATTCATCGCCCTGGCCTTGGAGCCCGAACCTGCTTGCTATCTTGAAACCACGCAAGAGGCAGCTGATTTCATCCTCAACCATGTGCGAAGTCAGCCGGCTGTCTCTCAGTTGGCTGCCATGCTCAGTTGTACCGATGCACAAGCCATGCAGGCACTGCAACAGCACCTCGGCGTTTGTTTTGATGTGTGCCATAGCGCAGTTGAGTTTGAGAACCCCCAGCAGGCGATGCGGCAATTGCGCGAAGCCTTGATTTGTATACCCAAAATACAACTCTCCAGTGCGGTTCGTATCCCTCAAATGAGCCAAGCCCTGCTGTCAACTGTCAATATGTTTGACGATGCGGTTTACCTGCACCAAGTGGTGGTGCAACAGCCGCTAGGCTTGCAACGATTTCTCGATTTGCCGCAAGCGGTAGCCGCATTCGATGCGGGTCAAGCCAATGGAGAGTGGCGCGTGCATTGCCATGTGCCAGTTTTTCTTGAACATGTTGGCGACATCTCCACCACGCAAGCCCAATTGATGCAAACCCTTGAGGCTTGCAAACTCGAAGGTTTCTCCTCTCATTTAGAGGTTGAAACCTACACGTGGGATGTGTTACCAGCATCTCTTAAAACCGATACCAAGGCACAGGCTATCGCCCGTGAATTGTTGTTCGTTAAACAGGCATTGATGTCATGACACAAGCACTTCACCCGATCGCACGACTGGCCATGATGCTAAAAATAGGCAGAGTATCCAACCTGCCTACGGTCTGGACCAATGTTTTGGCTGGTGCTTTTCTGGCAGGCGTCAATGCCGAACTTTGCCAGTTGCTATGGATCATGCTGGCCATCACGTTGTTCTATACAGGTGGCATGTATTTGAACGATGCGTTTGATGCGGACATCGATGCGCGTGAACGACCTGGCCGTCCTATTCCTTCCGGTCAGGTATCTGCCAAGACCGTTTCAGCCATGGGTTGCGCCATGTTGATGGTTGGTATATTCATTGTTGCGCCCTACGGCGCACTGGCGGTTCAAGCCGGTGTCGGATTGAGCTTGACCATTCTTCTTTACAACGCTTGGCACAAAGGCAATGTGATTTCGCCGGTCATCATGGGCAGTTGCCGGGCGTTGGTCTACGTGCTCGCAGCCTGGTCTTTTTCAGACAACACACCTGTCGCGTTGATGTGGGGCATGCTGGCCGTGTTCACCCATATTGCCGGACTTACCTATGCCGCCAAGCAAGAAAGTCTGGACCGCATTGACCGTTTATGGCCGCTTGCTATTCTTACTGCTCCGTTGGTCATTTTTATCACCAATTTCAGCCTCTCACCCATGGCTATCGTGACCTTACTGCTCTTGGCTGTGGCTGACATCTACGCTGTACGTTTACTGGCACTGCGACGTCAAGGAGGAGATGTGCCACGTGCGGTGGCGCAATTGATTGCAGCCTGCGCATTGCTGGATGCTGCTGCTGTAGCCCTTAGTGGCGCGCCCTGGCCTTGGGTTGCCGCCTGTATAGTGGCTTACCTGACATGTCGCTTATTTCAAAAATTCATCCCGGGCACCTGAAGGTTCGCCATGTATCCCAAACACCATCATCTAGCAACTGAAGCGATTCCTCAAGCCATTTCGCTGTTGAGCGGATGGCTGAAAAAAAGGCTGACGCCAGAACCTTTTAACTGGTTTGATACTGAACTGCGCACCCTGCAATCCCAACCCGAGCAAGCGCGTTGGTTCAAGGCATTGGGCTTAACGCCACGCAAGCTAGGTAAAGCTGACTTACAGCCGACTGATATTGAACTTCATGCGGCTTCACAACTTCGCCAAGGACTTGACCCCACCGATTGGAGCATTGACCAGACGGCGCGCATTTGTTTTACCTTGGCCTTTCATCAAGCCGACGACGCCAGTTTTGCCCACCAAGTTTCCTTGCTGGTAGACACCTCAGAAATTAACGAGCTGGTAGCCATCTTCCGCGGATTTGCCTTGTTTCCGCATCCACAAGCCCTCGAACCCAAAGCCCGCGAAGCGATCCGCTCCACCATGCGTCCGGTTTACGAAGCAATGGCGCATCGCAATCCCTATCCCATGGAGTTTTTCGACGAAGCCGCTTGGAACCAGATGGTTGTGAAAGCATTTTTTCTAGATTCGTCCATTTGGCAAATCCAAGGTGTGGATCAACGCTACAACCTCGATTTATCGATTGTGCTGATCAAATTGGTGCAAGAAAGATGGGCTGCGGACAGGTTTATTGCGCCAGAAATCTGGCGGTGCGCAGTACCTTATGCCAACGCTGAAGGGATAGACGTCATTTTGCAAGCCTTGGCTGGTAAGGCCAGAGAGGCTGAGATGCAAGTCATCGCCAAAGTCTGCTTGAGCCACCCTGAACTTTGCGATGCGCAAGTCGTGGCTGCAGTGAAAAGTAAAAACTGGACCATAGACCCTGTTGCTTTACCTTGGTCAGGTTTTGCAAGCGCTTCGTACATCTGATCATATTGACCAACCGACGCCTCCTCTGTCTCAATCACAGCTTCACCCATGCATCCAACTGCCCCAGAATCCAAAGACTGTAAACAAGCCCCTGGGCTTTTTGGCCCCGTGGTCAACCTAGGCAAATGCGAAGCCAAGGGCGATTGCGTTAGCGTCTGCCCTGAATCTGTATTTGAGGTGCGGCGAATTGAAGATGCTGATTTTCAACCGCTAGGGTTTTTGCAAAAATTAAAAATACGCGTGCATGGTATGAAAGTCGCCTACACGCCAAATATCGATGCCTGCTTGGCCTGTGGCTTGTGTGTCGCCGCTTGCCCGGAAAAGGCCATCACACTCAGCCGAAGGTAAAGCGTTGATTTATTTTTTAACTACCAATTGCTTGATACTCTCAATCTGCTTTTGGTAAATGTCGCCAGAAATTTCAAATATTTTTTTACAATAAGCGGCCTTGTCAGCACTTTCTTTTTGTTGATATTCCACTACCGCTGGGGACTTTTTCATGTCTTGGTAAGTGACATCGATTTTTTTACCTGAGGGAAATTCGATTTGATCAAGCTTTTGGAAATAATCAACAAACTGCTTGGTGATGCCTTCGCGCTGGCCTGGACGCGTTAAGAAGTCCTTAGGGATGGCATCCAAAAAAGTATTCAAATCGAAATCAGCAAATGACTGCCCTTGACAGTTAGGGTCTGCATCGAGTTGTTTTTTCAAACCAAAAGCCGTGATAACACCAAAAGTAGCTTGAAAAATACGCTCGCTGTTGTCAGTTTCAGCAGCTTGTACAGGTACTGCTATTGTCAACGCGACAGAGGCAGCAATAAGAATTTTTTTCATGGTCAATCTATTCATAGTTAAATTTTGACAGGATTGACTTGCGCATTCTCAACCCACATATTCATGTTTTAGCAGTTTTCTTGGATTTGGATCGGATGTAACTCACAAGATCCCATATTTCTTCGGGGGTAAATGCTTGTTTCCAAGCAGGCATAGTGTTTTTTCCATTCGATATTCGAAAAGCCACAATCCCGTCTGGAAAAACAGGCGCTAATGCAATCATTGTCAGATCCTTGGGCTTGACGCTGAGTTGTGCACTGGCTGGTCCGTTTCCCTCACCATCCGGGCCATGACAGACTTGACAATGCGCCGACCACAGGGCTTGACCCCTGGCCACTGATTCAGCAGAACCCTGATACGGATTGGTCTCTAACGCAGCCATGAGTAAGCTTTTTTGCGTGTAAGCAGACACCACCATCGCAACCCATAAAGTTAGTAAAATCACATGCTTGATTTTTAGTGTTTTCATGTTGTACCAGTTCTTACTCCCTAAAGTCCATTTTAGGACTTCAACTCCTGCCAGACACAACTCAACTTCTGCTACCTATTGTTTTTCTCTACAAACTGACTTTTCATCTCTCTACAGATTCACTCACTGAAATACTTATGAACTACTCCAACTTTTATTCCAAATGGATCGTGATCTTGACGGCAATGTCCGCTTTGGTGTTCACCCACGTCGCCCATGCAGAAAATTTCGCATTGAAATTACTGGCCAGCGAATTGACTGCTCCGATTCATCTGGAAGAATTACCTGACGGGTCGGGCCGTATGCTGATCGTTCAACAAGACGGACTTGTTAAAGTGATGTTGTCTGACGGACAAATACAGGCCGAGCCATTTCTTGATTTACGCAGTCGCATGCTGCCCATTGCCAATGATTTTGAAGAACGAGGTTTGCTGGGCTTTGCCCTGCATCCGCAATTTTCTAAAAATGGTCGTTTCTTTGTCAGCTACTCTGCACCTCTGCGTGCATCTGCACCACAAAACTGGAACTACACACGGCATGTTGCAGAGTTCACCACCAAACCCGGCAGCGTCACAACCGTTGACTTGAACACGGAAAGAATACTGATTGCTTTGGATTGGCCCAGCCGAAAACACAATGGTGGCGCTCTGGCTTTCGGTCCAGATGGCATGTTATTCATTGGCTTGGGTGACAGCGGAGCCTCACACGGTATTGGCAAATCTGTGATTTGGGAAGCGTTCAATGTGCCCGCAGAAGCTCTTCACTGGGACAAAATGGCGCAAGACAAACAAAGTTTGTACGGCAAGATATTGCGCATAGATATTGACCATGGTTTTCCTTCCTATGCCATTCCCAAAGGCAATCCTTTCAACATCACCCAAGGTCGACCCGAAATCTGGGCCTGGGGTTTTCGCAACCCTTATCGCATCTCTTTTGACAGCAACGGTAATGGCGACTTGTATGTGACAGCCATTGCAGAAACGCTGTGGGAGGCCGCCTACAGGGTTCGCCGTCCTGGTAATTTTGGTTGGCCGCTGATTGAGGGTTCACATTGCGTAGACCGTTTGATGCCGCGTAAGCCGCCTGTCCAATGTGTGCGACAAGGTGTTGACGGTGAAACGCTTGAACTTCCGGTGGTGGAATATGCCAATATGCAAGTGAATCACCCTGATTCATCGCAACTCAACACCCAAGGCGTGGGTACGGCATTAACGGGTGTGCGGATTTACCGTGGGAAACAACTACCCAAATTAGAAGGCAAGCTGTTGATCGCCGATTGGAGTGCATCGTTCAAGCAGGCTTCGGGACAACTGTTTGTGGCGACACCCAATACACCCAAAGACAAACTATGGGCATTGGAAAAATTGATTCAACTTGATAGCCGCATCATCAGCCTTGCAGAAGATCGCAGCGGAGAGATATATGTGCTGACCCACGAAGGCATGGGACCGTTTGGCAACACAGGCAAGGTTTATCGCTTGGTTTCGAGCCCTTGAGTGTTGCAGCACCCCAAGGCGGTCTGATTAAGGAGTACAGACTTTTTTAATCAAGGCCTCAAAGAACGAGCCTGTCGAGGGAGAGTACCAGTGGAAATAGCGTTTTTTGGGTCCGCCTGATGCGGCTTGGGTCACCTGACCACTACCCATTTGTCCGTCGTAGTCGGTGAACTGAATTTGACGCTGGCGACCCGCATTGCATTCAATATGACGAACAGAAATACGTGAGCTGGTGACAAACGCACAACCGTCACCTTTACAGGCTTCTTTTTTGCTGTCAGGGAAATCTTGTAACGTAGTGATTTGTTTCGCACCCTCGACATCGGTGATGGACTGTAAATCCACATAGTAGTTTTCACCGAATTCGGGACTCTTCATCAAGAGCGTCCATTCCGCATGCGCCATGGTGGAGAAGGTAAGCAACGTCAGTATCAAAGTGCGTTTCATCGCAGAACTCCAAAAATAAACAGATATAAAAATTCTCTGATAAGAAAATTTGGTAAAGACCATTTTAGCCGGTGACGGATGTTGTGCATTTTCATGGGGTTATTAAATAAGCCGGCCATTATTCCCAAGAAGTAAGTACGTCGCTATTTGATTTGAGCCTGAAGTTCATCTGTCTGTTTCGCAATCTTTTTGCATGGCATGTCCAGCACTTTCTATGGTCCAACTGTCACCATAACCGCCATAAACCAACGACAAGACAGTCAGCATATTTTTTTTCTCAACAGAAATTTCTGGTTTGAGTTGATCCAAACGCTGTCTGGCTTCTTTGGGAGGCAAGCCGCTTTCCCTCCACTGCATGGCTTCAGAGGCAAATCGACCGATGTCGTCGCAAGTCATGCTGCCCAACGGGTAAGTACCGGCAAACACTTGGGGGCAGACGCAAAGCATGCCCATGATGAAGAAGTGGTGAATGGGGCGCATAGGGGGTTCTCCTGCAAAGTGTTCTCTGATGGGCTGATCATAAACACAGGGCAGATAAGTACGCGGGTACATGAAAAAAAATTCAATAAGCCGTCTTTAGTGCGTATCATTTCAAAAATAACAACAGGATGTCACAAAAAAAACGTAAAGACCATAAAACATCGAAAGAGACAAGACCATGACTACGACACCCGCACTGATTCTTGACCGTATCTTTGAACATGAAAAAAACCATGCGCAAGAGATATTTTTGACGCAACCACTAGGTCACGGCCAAGTCACAGATTACACATGGGCACAGACCATGGATCAAGCCAGGCGCATGGCCGCCCATTTGCAAACCATGGGATTGCCCCGCGCTGCCCGCATCGCCATCTTGTCAAAAAATTGTGCGCATTTTTTCATGGCAGAACTTGCCATCTGGATGGCTGGCTACACCACAGTGGCTATCTTCCCCACCGAGCAAGCAGAAACGGTGAAATTTGTACTCGAGCATTCTGAGGCCAGTTTGCTGTTTGTCGGCAAGCTTGATGAATGGCACAAACAAGAGCCCGGTGTACCTGCGCATTTGCCACGCATCGCTTTTCCTTTGGCGCCTGCCAACAGCTACGACAAATGGGACGATGTCATTGCCCGCACGCAACCACTGGCCGGAGATGCTGCGCGTGAACCCACCGACCTTGCCATGATCATTTATACCTCGGGCTCTACCGGACAACCCAAAGGCGCTATGCATTCATTTGAACGCATCTCTGCCGCCGCCACTGGCATCATCAAACAAATGGACGACTCCTTGGGCGGCCATCAAAAACACCGCATGTTGTCTTATCTGCCATTGGCACATGTGTTTGAACGTGCTTTTGTCGAGGCCGCTGGCCTGATGCATGGGCAAATGCAATTCTTTTTTGCTGAATCGCTTGATACCTTTGTTCAAGATTTACAAAGAGCACGGCCAACGATTTTTATTTCAGTACCGCGCCTGTGGTTGAAATTTCAACAAGGTGTGTTTGCCAAAATGCCAGCGAAAAAATTGAACTTGCTGCTCAGCATTCCGGTACTTGGTGGTGTGGTGAGAAAGAAAGTGCTGGCCGGTTTAGGGCTTGATCACGTGCAGTTGGCGGGCAGTGGTTCTGCCCCTTTGCCCGCAGACTTGATACGCTGGTACCGCAAACTCGGTTTAAATTTGGTCGAAGGTTATGCCATGACCGAAGATTTTGCATACTCACACAGCCAGACCAAAGATAAAAATGACCCGGGAACAGTAGGTCCTCCTTACCCCGGCGTCCAAGTTCGCATCAGCCCAGAAGGCGAAATCCTGATCAAGTCCCCCGGCCAAATGATTGGCTATTACAAACGCCCTGATCTGGACGCGCAAAGTTTTACCAGCGATGGTTTTTTCAAAACTGGCGATCTGGGCTCGCGCAAGGCTGATGGGCAATTGATCATCACGGGCAGACTCAAGGAGCAATTCAAAACCAGCAAAGGTAAATACGTGGCGCCTGCGCCTATTGAAAACCGCTTGAACGCACATCCCATGATCGAGTTATCCATGGTCTCGGGCAGTGGTTTTGACAAGGCCTATGCCTTGGTGGTGCTTGCCGAAGATTTGCGACCGAAATTGACCCGCACCGATATACGGGAACAGGTTGAATCCGAACTCTTGGCTTTGCTTGCCCAAGTCAATCAACAAATTGCAGACTATGAACAACTCAAAATGCTGGTGATAGCCAAAGAGGCTTGGTCGATTGAAAACGGCTGCCTCACACCCACCATGAAAATCAAGCGAAGCCGAATTGAGTACGGTGTGCAACACCAAGTCGACGAGTGGTACAGCAACAGCCAAAGTATTATTTGGGCTTGAACGGATCCTGCTGCCACTCAATCCTGCGCCGGTGCAAGCAGCATAGCCACTGCACCGGCCACCAAACCCCAAAACGGCGCTCCTACCCCCCAAAAACTCAAACCTGAGGCAGTCACTGCAAAAGTGATGAAAGCCGCTTGTCTGGACGCAGATTCCTGCATGGCCACTGCCATGGCGTTGGAGATGGTGCCGAATAGCGAAAGCCCGGCCACCACCATCACCAAGGCTTTGGGAAACGCTGCAAACAGACTGACCACTGACGCGCCTGCCAACCCAGCCAATATGTAAAACACACCTGCACTGACAGATGCGGTGTATCTTTTAGACGGATGTTGATGCGCCTGCGGGCCGGCACAAATAGAAGCGGTGATGGCAGCCAAGTTCAGTGCAAAGGCGCCAAAGGGTGCCAACAATATATTGATCACGCCTATCCATCCAATGACAGGCGACAAAGACAGACGATAGCCGTTGGCCACCATAGATGCCACCCCGGGAATATTTTGTGACGCCATGGTGATGACAAACAAGGGCAGCGCCAAGCTGAACAAAGAGGCCACAGACCAAACCGGAGTTACCCACACTGGATACGCCCATTGCCAATCTACTTGTGCCAAATGCACTTGATCCATGGCGAAGGCCCAGACCACGCCCGCAGCCAGCGCAAACAGCACCGAATACCTCGGCGATAAACGCTGTGCGAACAAATACACCAGCGTCATCAGCAAGGGCATCTGCCACTGGCTACCCATAACGACAAACACATCGAGTCCGATACGCAACAACACGCCAGCCAACATGCCCGCCGCCAACGGTAACGGCACCCTGTGCATAAATCTTTGAAAAATACCTCCAAAACCTACCCATACTGTGAGCGCTGACGCCGCGACAAAAGCACCCACTACTTCACCCGCTGAAAAAGCCGGCGCTGAAGTGATCAACATCGCTGCGCCAGCGGTGGACCAAGCGGTAACGACAGGGATACGAAATTGCAGCGACAAAGCAATGCAAGTCACCCCCATGCCCAAGCCTAGCGCCCAAATCCAGGAGGCAGCACCAGCCGTACCAGCGCCGCTGGCATATGCCGCCTGAAAGACGATGGCCACCGAGGTGGTGAATCCAACCAACACAGTCACGGCGCCGGCCATGACCGTTGAGACAGAAAAATCTTTGAGCATTTGCATGGCGAGGCCAGAGGGTGAAGTCCACCGATGTTAATGACTTCCATGATTCAAACGAGGGGCTGTGCGTAGGCGCTAACATCAGGCGATCGAACAGGAGCAATGCATGAGCGCGATCACACATATTGACGATCTGAAACAGCTGGCCAAAAAACGGGTGCCGAAAATGTTTTTCGATTACGCGGATTCGGGAAGCTATACCGAAAGCACCTACCGCGCCAATGAAGATGACTTTCAAAAAATCAAATTCCGCCAGCGTGTCGCCATCAACATGGATGGCCGCAGCACCGCCACCACCCTGATTGGACAACCAGCCAGCATGCCAGTAGCCATTGCACCCACCGGCATGACCGGCATGCAACATGCAGACGGCGAAATTCTGGCGGCGCGTGCAGCCAAAAAATTTGGTATTCCTTTTACCTTGTCCACCATGAGCATTTGTTCCATCGAAGACGTGGCGCAACATGTCGGCCCGGGTTTTTGGTTTCAGTTGTATGTGATGCGGGATCGCTCGTTCATTGAACGCCTGATTGATCGCGCCAAAGCAGCACAATGCTCGGCGCTTGTGCTGACATTGGATTTGCAAATCTTGGGGCAGCGTCACCGGGATATCAAAAACGGCTTGTCTGCGCCCCCCAAACCCACGTTACTCAACCTGCTGGACCTGGCCACCAAGCCACGCTGGTGCATGAATATGTTGGGAACGCCGCGGCGTAAATTCGGAAATATTTTTGGCCACGTGAAAGGCATAGATGACATGTCATCTCTGGGTGAATGGACCAACGGACAATTCGACCCGACGTTGAACTGGGACGATGTGGAATGGGTGAAAAAACGCTGGGGCGGCAAGCTGATTTTGAAAGGCATCCAAGACCCAGAAGACGCGCGACTGGCGGTGCAAAGCGGTGCTGATGCCTTGATCGTCTCTAACCACGGCGGGCGTCAGCTTGACGGTGCCGAGTCCAGCATCAACGCTTTGCCCGGCATTGTGCAAGCGGTCGGCAAAAACATTGAAGTACACATGGACGGCGGCGTACGCAGTGGACAGGATGTATTGAAAGCGCGCGCCCTAGGGGCACAAGGCACTTACATCGGTCGCGCCATGCTTTACGGCTTGGGCGCCATGGGCGAAGCCGGTGTGACCAAGGCTTTGCAAATCATCCACAAAGAGTTAGACATCAGCATGGCATTGTGCGGCCACACCGACATCAACAACATAGACAGCAGTATTTTGTTGCCGCATACCGTGCCACATGGCTGATTTTGGGGTGAAGCCACTTCTGCTTAACAACAATTCAAACACCGAGTTTCAAATCATTGTCTAAGGATATCCACTAGCAGATAGCCATCAAGCCCAACATGCCTTGCTCAGCTATGCTCTGCCAGTGAGCCCAGAAACATCTCCTCTGCCCCGCCGTATTGCACACCTCGACATGGATGCCTTTTACGCCTCGGTCGAACTGCTGCGCTATCCGCAACTCAAAGGTTTACCGGTGGTCATAGGCGGGGGCAGACGGCGCGAAGATGATTTGCTGGCTCGCATGCGTATCGCTCAACCTGAGCGCGATTGGACGACGCATGATCTGGCTGATATTCCCATCGATATGTTTCCCCGCATCGGTGGCTATACCGGACGCGGTGTGATCACCACGGCTACCTATGCTGCGCGTGCGTTTGGCGTTGGTTCTGCCATGGGTGTGATGAAGGCCGCCCAACTCTGCCCACAAGCCATACTGCTGCCCGTGGATTTCGAGCAGTACCGACACTATTCGCGCAGTTTCAAAAATATTGTGCGTGAGATTGCGCCTTTGGTGGAAGACAGAGGCGTCGATGAAATTTACATTGACTTCACAGACGTTCCTGGCGGACAACGAGAGGCAGGACGGGTTCTTGCACGCTTGATACAAAAATCAATCACTGACACCACCGGACTGACATGCTCTATTGGCGTAGCACCCAATAAACTGCTGGCAAAAATAGCCAGCGAATTGAACAAGCCCAACGGCATTTCTATTTTGAAGCACGAAGACTTACAAGAAAAAATATGGCCGCTGCCGTGTAGAAAAATCAATGGTATTGGCCCTAAAGCAGACGCGAAATTACAAAGCCACGGCATACACACCATCGGTGAACTCGCCTTGCGCGAGCGTGCATGGTTGATGGAACACTTCGGAAAATCCTATGGCGCTTGGCTCTATGAGGCATCCCATGGCAGGGATGATCGCCCGGTGGTGACCGAGTCCGAACCGGTGTCTATGAGCCGCGAAACCACGTTTGAAAAAGATTTGCATGTGTTGCACGACAAGGCCGTTCTAGGCGATATTTTTACCCGCTTATGCCAACAAGTCGCCGCTGATTTGCAACGCAAAGGCTATGTCGGCAAAACCATTGGCATCAAACTGCGGTTCGACAATTTTCAAAGCGTCACCCGCGATAGCACGTTGGACATCTACACATCTGACGCCAAGACCATTCGACAAACCGCAGGCTTATGCCTGAAGCGCATAGAATTTAAACGCCGTATCCGACTGCTCGGCGTGCGTGTTGGTTCACTGGTCAAAGCCGACTCTGCGCAAGCCTTGGCACCTTTGCCTGCAAAATCTTTTTCTTACCTACTGACTGCACATGAAGCAGAACCATTGAAAGACCCACGCCATGAACAAGCTGACCTGTTTTGAATTGACCATTGAGAACCATATTGCGCATCTGGTGATGAACCGACCCGATCGCTTGAATGCGCTGGACATGACGGTGTGGCGCGAACTCGACGATGTGCTGCAACAACTCCACCAAGCCAATCAAGCTCGGGTGTTGGTGATCAGCAGCACTGGCAAACATTTCAGCGCAGGCATGTCGCTCGACGCTTTCGGCGCCACAGTCAGTATGGACGACCAAAGCGCAGAGGGACGCGCCGCCATCTTTGACATGCTGGGCGGTTTGCAGTCTACTTTTACGCGCCTAGAAACTTTGCGTATACCTGTCATCGTCGCTATTCACGGCGGCTGTATAGGTGGTGCTGTAGATATGGTCACAGCCTGTTGCTTGCGCTACGCCAGTGCAGATGCGTTTTTCTGTATCCAAGAAATCAACATCGGCATGGTCGCAGACGTAGGCACCTTGCAGCGATTACCCAAACTCATGCCTATGGCGGTGGTGAAAGAACTGGCGTACACAGGTCGTCGTTTATCGGCTGACAAGGCAATGCAATACGGACTGGTGAATGAGGTATTGCCTGATGCTGACGCCACATTGGCTCATGCGATGAAAGTGGCAGAGGACATAGTTAGCAAACCACCGGTCGCTATTTGGGGCACCAAACAAGCGCTGCACTATGCACGCGACCACAGTGTGGATGATGCATTGAAACAGATGGGCTGGCTACAAAGCGGCATTTGGAGCAATGCCCACGTCAAAGAAGCCATTACTTCGTTTCAGAAAAAACAAACGGGTAGTTTTCCTGACCTGTTGGCCTTGCAGACATTCAAAGACGTGGCGTGATTCTTATTGTCTGGCCGTGCGTATTTGGGGCGGCATGGCTTGTGAATGGCTGCTGCGCCAGGGATTGATATCCACTCCACCGCGACGCGTGTAACGCGCTTGAACGCTCAGCTTGGTCGGCTTGCAGCGCGTCATGATGTCCGTGTAAATGCGCTCGACACAATGTTCGTGGAATTCGTTGTGGTTGCGAAAACTCACGATGTATTGCAGTAATCCGCCTTGGTCAATTTGCGCCCCGCTGTAACTGATACTGACACTCCCCCAATCAGGCTGTCCGGTGACCAAG
>Ga0209085_1000906_pt1 | contig 19734 bp, 41 predicted proteins | sample C_131016_EF_Meta_FD_187310 | JGI IMG/M metagenome (GOLD analysis project Ga0209085, IMG submission 187310) | Freshwater microbial communities from Lake Croche, Canada to study carbon cycling - C_131016_EF_MetaG (SPAdes) (version 2) | ecosystem: Environmental > Aquatic > Freshwater > Lake...
TGCTTGTCATAGTACCATCTAGTGTATATTCCAGTGTAATAGTAGTAGCACTATCATCGTTTATATTAGGGTCTATATTAGGGTCTATATTAGACCATAGTTCAATATACTTTGGTTTGTAGGCCCGTATGGCTCCGAAGGCCCCACCGTCTTCGTACTTTTGATAGTAGAAAGACAAGAATAGTCCCGGTTTTTTTTGAATACGCTTGATTTCTTTTTCTTTTTTATCATATATTATTACAAGAGTATCACCTTCTGTATTAGCAGGTAGGCCATTCTCCATATGTATCCTATACATACCAAGCATATTATCATCTGAATCATCAAATATTTTTGTAGTTACCCATTGAGGTTTTTTGCGTTCTTCCACAACAATAGGGTAATAAGATAAAGCTTCCTCTATTATTATTTGGAAAGTAATATCTTCTATACCTAAATAACCAATAAGCTCCTTATTAGTCAAAGTACCCCTTCTAAGGTCATTGCTATTGTCATATCTGTCAAAGTTCTCTGTACGAGCATTAGGACTAATAGCAGTAGCAAACTTATCAACACCATTTTCAGAGAAGGGTGTGTTGGCGTTTGTCATTACCCATATAACAAAGGATACTTTGTCTCTTCCTGAATAGTCGTTCCAATATTGGTTTGTATTAGGATAAGATATACACCAGTCAGCAGTTGCACCTAAGAAAGAAGAAGATGCTAGAAACCGTGATGCCTTGTAAGTAAGAGGTACATAAGCAGTCAGATCAGGGGATATTTGATGAGCCATATACTCTTTACCTAATACCATGCCACCAAGCCCTGTGTTTTTAGAAATCTTTGAGGCTTTTCCACCTGCTTTAGATTCTCTATCATCCATGACTTTTACAAAGTCATCCCATTGCAAGTCCTTGCGGTTCCAATCAATAGAAGATTCATCCTGTGGATATTTACGGAAAAAATCTACTACTCTTTTTTTTTGATCATCATCTAAAGTAGTAAGCTTATTGATACGAGAGGTCTTATCTTCTTGATAAGGATTAAGTGAGTAGTTCTCTGACATCCTTGGAAGCCCGTGCAAGATGAAGTTTAGATCCATTCAGTAGCTTCTTCTTTAGGTATGAAGAGTGTGCAGTAGCTTTTGTTCTTCAAAGCCCAGTTAGCTCTGTGATTACCATCCATGACCTGTCCTTGGAATGCTAGCCCCGGTAGATCTTTATACTTTCCAAAGTAATCAATACCTTCTTCTTCTCCCATGGAATCCATGTTAATAGGGGGTACTTCTTGATTGTCTATATAACTTGCAGGGTAATATCGTATTAGCACCCATTCAGGGTAGTACTTAGATATAGAATCAAAATCCCTAAGCTCAGGGTTAACAGTATACATCTCTTGTGTAGAATATATCTTGTTTCCGATATCTTCCATAAACCCGGATTCTTCCCGGAGAGGTAGTATGCCATTGCCTAGAATCATATCTATTGTCATAAAAAGTGTGTAACCATGCTGTTTAATTAGTATACAAATATTTTTTTAGCATGGAACTAGATACTAACTAGTACTGTCTAAAGTCGTTCATACATAGTTAGTCCAAACCTATATAGTATATGCATTATGACTAATTAAAAATGACAATACATACATTGTTAAACCCATTAACCTCTTTATCTTTTAAAGAGTCCTCTAGTATTACTGAGCTAGAGTTTGTATGTCATAACTCACAGCACCCAGATTCAACACCATTAGATAAGATGGTAAGACTATACCAAGCACTGAAGAAAATACCAGAAGTATTACCATATATGCAAGATTGGTCTGAAGGTGATGATATACAGTTCTCATTGGCAGTTATATTAAAAGATAATATGGGCAAGGATCAGGTGCTGGACATAGCACATAAGATAGGTGTATCGCTCGATCTAGAGCAAGAGGTTAGCTCCAACAAGGTAAGTGAAATAGAGAATGGAACATATGATTCTCTCTATGAACCAATGCCCCTGAAAGAAGCATTTGGAAGAAGTATCAACTTACCCAAGAGTGGCAAACAAGCACAGATATGGTCAGATACAGCCCAAAAACAAGTACCCTACTTCATACAGTGGTGTATGCACAACAATACCACACAACTCCAGTTAAGGCTCCAAAATCCAGCTAATGCAGTTCTTACAATGGATTGGGATGTGGGAGAACAATCAGTAAACTATAAAATACACAAGATAGGTTATACTAACACAGTAGCTCAAGGGGTACTGGATATTTCTTATTTATTTAGAGGATACAAATGACAATACATACACTACTAGACCCATTAAAAGAGCTATACGAATATAGCTATATAAAGGAAGATGTAACAGAAGAAGAAGACCCCTGTTGGGATGACTATCACATGGTTGGAATGAAGAACAAAAATGGCAAGAAGGTTCCTAACTGTGTTCCCAAGGAGTCTGTGAATAAGGATACAAGTGATAACCTACTATCAGAGTACGCAGTTGATGCCAAAGGGCATAAAAGCTCTACAGGTGGTTTAACTAAAAAGGGCAGGGACTCATACAATAAAAAAAATGGTAGTCATCTGCAAGCACCAGTAACAACTAAACCATCAAAGTTAAAGAAAGATAGCAAACCAGCAAAAAGAAGAAAGTCTTTCTGTGCCCGTATGAGTGGAGTAAAAGGTCCAATGAAGAAACCCAATGGTAAACCCACTCGCAAAGCATTAGCTTTAAGAAAGTGGAACTGCTAAATGGACATCAACTTCCTTATCAGTTATTCCCGCCTAAAAAAAGCATAGCTCTAAAAAAATAAATCTCAAAATTTTTTTGTAGCCTATAAAAACACTTTTCCCTATAAACAAGGGGGGGGTGTTAAGAATGCAGTCTTTAAGTATATATAAGTAGCTATAAATCAAGAAGACCCTTATGTGTCTATTTTAATATAAATCAAGAAAATACCATATACTCTTATTCATCTATTTTAATATAAATCAAGAAAATACCATATACTCGAAGAAGGGTGATACCCACCCCCCTCGTATGGGACCCTTCCTTTCCTTTTTGAACCCATTTTCCTATAGGAATCCAAATAGCACTAGGGCATAAAAAAACCCCCCTAGGTTTGTTTCCTAGGGGGGTGTTAGTCTACTCGACCTGAGTTAGAGGATCAGCTTTCCGGGGGGCCTTGCCAGCACCCACTACCTCGGAACCCCATATGGTTCGGATTTGGTTCAAGCTGTAAGCTCCCCTCACCTTGCCCTTGCTTGCATAGGGCTTCCAGTACCATGCCCTCTTAGGGTTGCTCCAAGACCAGTTGTTCTCACTGAACCATGCCTTGTGGGTTTTGGTGCCAGCCCCTGTTGCCCATAGCCAAGAGCCCATTATCTCGACTTGAACTTCGGCCATGCGGATAATCTCTTGCGCCATTGCCAGCCAGTCGGGGACGTTCTCACGAGTCTTCCATTCGGAATCTTTCTCGTTTGCCCAGACTCCCTTGATAGCGAACTCATAGGCATTGTTGAGAGCCTTGAACACCTCAGCGTCACCTCCAAGGTCAGGGTGATGTTTTTTGGCAAGTTTGTAATAAAGTGCCTTAACCTCCCCTTCGTTTTTGCATCCGTTGAAAAAGTCGTTTCCGTTGATCATTTTCCAACCTCCTGTTGTTGATAGAGTCAGGATACACCTGTTGGTCTAATCCGTCAATAAGTTTCTTTTTATCGATTGTGTGCAAAACTATTAGATAAAATCTTATCCAATGTTATAGCCTAAAAGTTAATAGGCATAAAAAAGGGCTGAGGTGTTACCCTCAGCCCCTTACTTACTTGAACGTGTTAACCCACTTATCACCTTTCTCTGTCAGTCCATAGTAGAGTGGGGTTGGCCATGAGTCTACTCCCACGTACCCCATTCGCAGGTACAGGTCTATTGCGGTATTGGCGTAGTTGGCAGAGCGTTCGGAAGTCCAACCGTTTTTGAGTACGCCCTTGCAGATGAACTCCACAACCTTGTAGGTAGGCTGGCCTCCCTTGGCTAAGTACTTGAGGTTGCGAGTAAACATCTTAGGATTCATAGCAACACTCTTGAACGCGAACTGCTCAATCTGATCGGGATCGGTAATCATCATTTCTGTACCCCTCCTGTTGGGTATGAGTCATTATCCTACGAGTGGTCTAATCTGTCAATAAGTTTCTTTTTATTGATTGTGTAAACTTTGTGTACACCTAAAGAATGACCCCCCCTATTCAATAAAATCTTATTTATATGATGAGCCTGAAGCAGGGCTGAGGTGTTACCCCCAGCCTCTATCTCAGTAATGACTATAGAGATAATACTCCCCGTCTTCCTCCCCGAAGATATCCTCCTCTACGGGGTACTCTTCAGAGTCATCATCCTCTACGATACCGGGCCTCCATTTGCTTCGCTTGGCTTTTTCACAAGCGGAACAAACACGATCAAGGTAAAATCCCATCTTGTCGTACAGTACCCATGAGTCGTTCCCTGACTCACGGCACATATGGTATTTGAGGTCTTCCATTTTGCTACCCCTCCTGTTGGGTATGATTTATTATCCCATGAGTGGTCTAATCCGTCAATAAGAAAAGAAAAGAAAAGAAAGGTAATGAATAAGATTTTATACAATAAAAGTAGGGAAGTGGAAGCATAAAAAAAGAGAGCCTTTTGGCCCCCTTATATAGCCCCTCTAGGGGGCTTGTCAATGCTAGAGAATATCACCCTTCTCGTTCAGGTAACCTTGCTTAATCAACTCCATAGCGAAACGCCCGTAGTGACCTTGCAGTGTCCATGCCATACCAGTCTTTATCAAACCTGCGAACAGGTTGATGATCGAGTCGGTATCAAGTTCACCGTTCTCGTAAGCTATGATATCAGTGATGCTAGGCATATTAGCCCTCCAGAAAGTTTGTTTGCTACCCTCATCAGTAGCATATAAGTATCATACACCTGTTGGTCTAATCCGTCAATAAGTTTCTTTTTATCTAATCAAGGAGTGGCCAGTGGACACGTCAAGTGGATGTTCGCTTGACGTGTCACCTTGCTACTGAAAGGCTTTTGTGACCTTGACGGTGGGTGCGTTTAGGACAGTACCCACAAACCCTTCCGGGCGGGTTACCACCACCTTTCCTCCGATGATCTTGGTGGTGCTGAACAGATTGCGCTGAACACCGTAGTCATCGACCAGCGTGAAGTTTCCCTTGTCGCCCCACCTCTCAAACACCCACTGCATGCGTCCGGCGGTGATGATTTTGGCAACGATACGGCCACGTGTTGGCCCACGGAAACCGTCGAGGTAGCAGTTGATAGGCTTGATGTTCATGCGGTCAAGAAAGTCGATGCGATCCATGTTAGTTCCCCTTTTCCGACTCAGCGACCCGCACACCCACTTGGAAGTTGTGGTCATCGAAGATGCTGTCGCCGTCAAACAGGGTGGCGTATTGTGCCACCTCTGCGTCAATCTCTCTGCCGTAGCCGTAGTCGTAGCCGATGATGAACGTGTCCATTTTGCTACCCCTCCTGTTGGGTATGATTTATTATCCTACGAGTGGTCTAATCTGTCAATCAGTTTCTTTTTATTGATTGTGTGCAAAGACTGCACTGCACTATTAGATAAAATCTTATCTAATGTTATAGCCTCAAAGTTAATGGGCATAAAAAAAGGCTGAGGTGTTACCCTCAGCCCTTGTCTAGAAACTCATGAAGCTGATCTCAGGTTCTGGGATTACGTCCACCTCACGGTCTACCCATGAGATATCCCGTTTGAGGCTTGCCATCAGATCGACAATCGGAATCCTGAACCCTGCGGAGAACAGAATCACTCCAGTACCCATGAACACTTGACTCTGACCTGTATTGCGGTTGGTGATGCGGAAGCCTTTGTTCTGATTGTATAGCCCCTCTTCGTCAAGCCACAGATCAGCCCCCTGCCCTAACTGAACCCTCTCGACCATCGAACATTCGATTGTAGAGTAAAGGTCTTGAAAGTCCCAAGCCCCCGGTTCCTGAGTGATGGTCTGATCCTTCACGTTGATCACGACCGCAGTCTTGATTTTCTTTGTTGCCATTTTGTGCAACCCCCTGTTGTTGATAGTTCATTATCCTATGAGTGGTCTAAACTGTCAATAAGTTTCTTTTTATCTATATCATACACTTAGTTGTCAGTGGTTCAACATTAGATAAAATCTTATTCAATAACTTACTAGCCAGTATAGATAAATATTGATTTATTTATTCTATCAAGCTAGTAGACAGGGGGCTTTCGCCCCCCCCCTGCTACATCCAACTGTACATGTTTGAGATACAGTCTTCCTTGAACTGCTCCTTGACCTCGATAGGCCAAGATTTCATATCGTTGCCATACTCGTCAAAGTACTCCCGGATATTCTCCCTGAGTTCAACCCATTGGCCATCTGGCAAGTCATCCTTGAGCATACGAACAGTACCTACGTACTCAAGAGCATCCTGAAAAACCTCGATCTGGAACGGTGCAGAAACAGTCATGTGAACCTCCTTTGTTCATACAAGTATCATACACCTATCGGGCAAATCTGTCAACAAGAAAAGAAAAAGAAAAAGAAAAAGAAAAAGAAAAAGAAAAAGAAAAGCAAGAGGGTAAAGGAAAGTAAATAGATAAAATCTTATTGTAAAGGAAAGTAAAAGGAAGGGGGCTTTCGCCCCCCCTACTTACTCTTCGTCTTCTTCAGTTCTCAAAGCATCTATGACTTCCCAACCAAGTTCAATCAGTCTGTCTTCTACACCGTCAGAGGAAGCACCCTTGAGTTCCTCTGTTGTAAAGACCACCACTGCAAAACCCCTGTTCCTCATGTCCCTGATCATCTTGACTTCCTCGTCTGTCATCGTAAAGCCTCCTTCCATTTTGTTGGCAGAGTATCTGTGATTTGAGCTTCAAGCCAGTACTTGGCTTTCACGTAGCCAAGGGGTACATTCCCCTCAGCCTCATTCAGTTCGTTGATATGAGGCACCAACTTCTCTTGATACTTACGAGCCTTTTCAAGAGTGTTGAATGTCCTGCATAGATGATAGTGATCATCTGAAGGAATCCAAGTACGCTCATAGGAATCGTAAATGTGACTGAAATCCTGATGACCCTCGAACACTGTCACAAAGTATGCTTCAGCCATAATAGGTATTTCCCTTAAGTACCTTGGACGCTCTGTCCCACTTCATACCGTCTTCGCCCGGTTCCCACTGGTCATCTTGCTTGATAGCCAAGTCAAGTGCCACTTGCAGGGCCTCTTCCAAATCCTTGATGCGCTTGTCTTTATCCATATCTCAGCCTCCTTTACTGATAAAGACAGTATACACTTTATGGTCTAATGTGTCAACTACTTTTTTTCACATATCTTCCTACACTCATCCTTACATTTATTAGATAAAATCTTATAGAGTTTTATAGACTCAAAAGTTAATGAGCATAAAAAACCCCCCATCTCTGAGGGGCTTCTATCTAACGTGCGTTAACTTTATGAGTTAACTTCTTTCCAGCCTTGCTTGGTCTTGCGGACATGAACCAAACTGCTAACGCCATCACGAATAAAGTCCCAGACTTCAGATTCAGTATCAGCAGTTTCTACCCAAAGAGGAGCTTCAGCCATAAAGCTTGCCCAAGTATCAACGGAGCCGGTATCAACGCTCATGACTTTGACATTGCCTTTGAACTTGGGGCGGTAGTAAGTAATAGCCTTGTTAATCCAGATATTTTTGTTTTCCATCTCTCAGCCTCCTTTGCTGGTAAGTACATCATACCATTGATGGTCTAATGTGTCAATAAATATCTTTTTAACGATTAGTCTCCACAAAGTATAACTTTCCGATACTTACTGGAGATCATTGATTAGATAAAATCTTATACATTCATGAAGACCTGATTTTTAATGGGCATAAAAATAGGGGGCCTTTCGGCCCCCTGCTCTTACTGGATGATGTCCTTGAACTTCTCCATGATCTCATCCATGCCATTGGAGGTCTTCTCAAGGTCATCGAGGTAGGGTTCTTCCTCAACGTACCGGGGAGTGTTGTTTTCCAGAGCTTCCTCAAGCTCCTCAAGCTCGACGATCAGTTCCCCGATGCGGAGGGTGAAGTGTACTCCAAAGGTTCTTTCGGTCTGGGTCATTCCCCGCAGGAAACTAAGCACGTCCTGCACTTCCGACTTGGGATACCGGGTCAAGTCACGGAAGGTCTGGAAAGCGTCTTCCTTGGCGTTTTCAAAGGCATCCACCGCTTCCTCCATCCGCTCCTTGTACTCGGAAGCCCCTTCCGAAAGGTCGTTCAGGTGCGTCCGAAGATCGTCAAACAGGGAAGCATCCACGAACTCGTTGGGCTTGTTCAACTCCTCGTAGACCTTGTTGGCCTCGTTCAGGGCATTTTGGAGAAGCACCCTAACATCGAAGGTCTTAGGGTCGCTTACCGTAATGAATACCTCACCGATACCGTCCATGAACTCTTTACCAATAAGAGACAGAAGAACCTTATCGTCATCCTTCTGAGAAACCGTAATGCGGAAGTCACTGTCGTTGCTTCCGTCTACATGTACTTTAGCCATATTGTCTACCCCTCCTTCTGGGTATGTTATGATTATCCCATGGGTGGTCTAATCCGTCAACAAAAACTTTTGGATTTATTCTGTACACTTTGCATACACTGCTCCCCGGCCAACATTGGATAAAATCCAATCCATTTGATGAGCATGAAAAAGGGGGCCTTAAGCCCCCTCAATCAACTGCCAGTCAGGAAGTACACCCTTCCGTCACCCTTGTTCCTCAGTCCCTCAAGGAACACATGGTGCCTGTCATCCACCGCTTCGATGGCACGGTCGAAGACCTTCATGATCTGGTATACGGTAGGATCGGTAACAGTTTCCTCAAACCGCTCGTCATCCCAACCTTCATGGCAGAGCTTGAAGGTTCCCTTGATGGGCACCTCGTCGATGTCCATCATGATGGTATACCCGCCACCGGGGGTATACTCTTCAACCTCACCCATCGAATAGACCGCATACTTGCAGTCAAAAACCTTGTCTATCTCCCGCCCTTCATAAAGCTTCTTCATTCCTGCACCCCTCCTTCTGGGTATGTTATGATTATCCCATGGGTGGTCTAATCGGTCAACTACTTTTTTCGATTTCTTTTTATCGAGTGACTCTTGTAACCCTTATAGCCTTAGGCTTACGTACCTTCCTTGTACTCTTCCCTCTTTTTACTAATGCCATCCGTCCCCCTTTGTCTTAAGAGCATATCACGTTTAAAGACTATTGTCAACAACACATCTTACACTCTTCACACATCCTCAAAACTATTAGATAAAATCTTATCCAATCTTGTAGCCAAGGGAGAGAGGGCTTTCGCCCCCCCTTCAGTCATCCTACCCACTGAGGGTAGAACTTCCTGATTGCCCAGCGAACCTTAGCACGAGGTTCTGTATCGTACTGGCCAAAGTCTGGTACAATCGATTCCATATGGGTTAACATATCACTGTATACCTGATCGGGGTCTACGCCAGAGTTCAACAAGTCCATGAGCCTGTTGTTCATCTCAGCCACTACATGCCTTTCAGCACCCTCGTACAGTTCCCAATCGTCAGCAGTCCAATCCAGACCAGTGATAGTCTTCTTGATATGCATACTCAACCTCCTTCTATAATATTAGAGTAGGAAGTAGTAGTCAACCATTGCATCAGATATATCCCTTGATAGTTGATATAGTATCGATCAACTTGGCCCGGTTGTTGACTGCTACAACGTATTCCTTTTGGTATCGGTCTTCTTCGATACGGCCAGTCTTTCTTAGTTCTATCAGGTAATCAAGTTCCCCGGTATAAGCAAAGATCTCGTCTTGGATTTTCTCCAATAGTGTGCTGGTGTTCATATATACTCCTTTGTTGATAATAACAGTATAACACACTTATGCTATACTGTCAAGTACTTTCTTTCAGGAAATGTATTCAGTCAGAACCTTGATCAGGTAGGGTGAAGTGTACTCCAAAGGTTCTTTACGAAGCTCCAGTTCCCCAGTGTTCTGGAAGAAGACCTGTCCCCTAGGCTCCATTTCCTTGCTGAACTGCTCTAGTCCAAGGTATCCCAAAGTCCAGTTCTTAGTGAGTACATAGAAGAGATCCTTATCCTGATAAACTTCTACAGTGTCATTAAAACCACTGTCCAGTTGAGCCCTCTTGCCCTTGTACTCGATGAAGTAGGACTTGTGTCCAACATACTCATCCGCATAATCTTTTGTGAGCCTTGCACTTGTTGCTATTCTCATAGTCAACCTCCTTTGTCGTTATCTATATATTACACCTATAGGTCTAATCTGTCAATAAATACTTTTTCATTTATATCTACAAAGAAGTGGTACAGTTCTCCACATTATATAAAATCTTATTGAATGCTATATTATATAAAATCTTATTTTAATATACCTCCTAGAGGTAAGGGGCTTTCGCCCCTCTCCCCTAGAAGACCCTCTGAGAGTCTACAATCTTATGGAACTCCTCACTGGTCATATCCTTGTCACCCATCTCACGGCCCATAAACACCGCAGTTCTGATAACATGGTCAAGCTCATTCAACCAGTCCTCTTGAACCATCTCACAGGGATCGCTTTGCAAGGTTTTCCGATAGTTCCTATAACTGATCTGATCGTCAGACTGGAACTGCTTAGTCATCCACAGTGAGCGGTAGTGTATTTGACGGTAGTTAACACAGTCCATTGTTTCCAATGAGATATCGACCCTACCAGCAGAACCCTTCTTAGAGGCGTCCTTGATATAGGAACCTATGAAAGCCTTGATTGCTTCCACATTCTGATCATGAAGAAAACCGGTATGCCAAGATTGTTCAGTACTCTCTTTCACACGGTTATGGTACTCTTGACTGGCTCCAAGGTTATCCTTGAACTTGATTACCTTGGACACTTCCTTTGAGATAAGCACACGCAGAACAGTCTGGTATTGCATGTTTGATTCGCCTCCTTTAGCGATAGTTCATTATCCTACGGTTGGTCTAATACGTCAATCACTTTTTTTCACGTTTCATACGATTTATTTACTAGGTAGAAAGTATACACCAGTGAGCATGTATTTGATAAAATCTTATTGATTACTCTATCTACTTATAAGATATATATTTATCTATTAAGGTCACTATGTTTATTGGATAAGATTTTATCTATTGCATATTTATTCATTACCCTTTTATATAACCCTGTACTTTTTTGACACTTTGTGTATAAATATATAGAATCATTGTATATTTATGCAGTCCTATGTATCAAATAGATAAAATCTTATTTAATATATTATCTCAAGTGAATAGGTTAACAATGAATCGCTGGAATGAATAAGATTTTATTTAATCAGCATAAGTTATATCACTCACTACATTTCTTGCTTATTTACATCTATTTACATCTATTTACTCCTGCATATTCATGCATTTTCATGCATTTTCACCTATCACTACCCCTTGTTTTTGAATATATATTCAATGTGTACATTGTATACTTTAATTTTGTCTAAAAAAGGAAGATTTTTAGCCCGAAATTAGTGTTACACCTATGATACAAAAGAAAACCTACCCACAGACTCCCACGAACCCCCACAAACTCCCCGTAAAAGGAAACTAAATACCTCTACGAAAAGGAAATACAGTAATCCCCTATAAAAAGGAAATAGCCTATACAGTGGTAAAAAAGTAAATCCATATAAAAGGAAATACACATGACCTCCTAAGAAAAGGAAATCATGTGCTATCCTATGCACTACCTCTCTATAGAGAATGGGTTGTAGCTTGTACTGAATACATTGTCACCACCGTAGTAAGACACTACAGCGTCTATGTCGTATGGAAACCTAAGCTCAGTGGTGCCAGCGAACTCCTGCACCTTATCTAAATGAAACCAGCTTTCCTGCAACATGCTCTCCCAATCCTTTTGGTTCATATCACACCAATCAAAGGTATTGAAACCCTCCTCATACTCTCCCTCTTCCTCTAAGGAATAACCTACACCATATATAAACTTATAGTTACCCTGTGAGAGTTCCTTCCAAGCTAATCCGTAGTCATATAGACTAGTAGCTAGATTTGCATCTGGCCCTTGGTATCCCTCTTGTTCTAACTGATTCAGTGTCATATACTTCTTCCCCCTTTGTATTTAAGATAATAGCATGATAGGTCTAAACTGTCAATAATAATCTTTTCTGTTTTTTATACCGTATTTGTGAAAACAACTATTGACATATTTTAAAACATATAGTATCTTTAAGGAACAAAGGGAGTATATATGAAGACGCTAACCAAGACTAGGACCTACAAAGGCCGGTGCATCGTGAACAGTTACAGGACTATCTATAGCCGACGCTTGCTTCTTCGACTTGTAAGGGCCTACATCATCGATGGTATCGATGGCAGGACTTTCAGCACCATAAAACAGGCTAAGTCCTACATCGATTTTCACCTGCCAGCTTGCTGGTAACCACAAGGGAGCCTGACCCACCAACAGGCAAAGTGAGGATTATATGACAAGTTACGTTGCAAGGGGCTTCAAGCGCATAGCTCTGGCTAATGAGTTCTTGAAGACCCTTGAAGCTTCTCTCACCCTGTACAAGGGAAAAGACTACTTCTACTTCGACGCAGAGAAGGGAACTCAACCCGAAAGCATCTACTGCACCCGAATCAGTGATATCACCATTGAGGACATTCTCGGTAAGATCGAGGAATACAGGGAGATCAACCATGAGTGACCCCAAGACTAGGAACTACGAAGATATAAAGGGGGAATATATGACTATCACGGAGGGTCAATCATGAAAATGCACCAATGGGTTCACCAGTTTCGGAACGGGGAGTTTGAGAGCAACGATGTCAAGGTCCAGATTCAGGCAGGGTGGCATGACTGGTTCTGCAAGGAATCGGCGCTGGCCCCGAAGACCGCCAAGTATGGCAAGCTGATCTGTGATCTGTACATCGGGTCCAAGGTTGACTCCGGCCTTGAGATCATCTTCTGCCACTCAAGCTCAGACGCCGACCGCATCTACATCGGGGACTGGCTGATCGAGTTCAACAAGAGGGAGGGAGTCATTCTGTTCAACACCGAGACTGTGGGCATGAACAGGGCCTATGCCTCTGGATTGACCAGCATTAAGAAGTTCTTCCAAGGTCCTATGGACATCTACGCCTAGACGCCATCCCTTGCCCGAGAAAGAAAGTGCTTGACAGGCTTTCAAATGTGTGATATACTTATCTCATACAAGGAGGAAAGGAAACATGCACGAAAAGGAAAATCTGGTTCACCAGTTGGCAGATGGATTCGGCCTGAAAAAGGAAGATGCAGAGACACTCTACAGGGAGATAGAGGCCAGCAGGGTTCGTGGTGCGGTGTTGGGTGGCATGAGGGCTTCTGCCATACGCTCCAAGGTCAAGTACTTCTCCTATGTCTCTCCTGTAGGTCTGGAAGGCATGGATGCAGTTGTGTGGCCTTCCAAAGAAGCGGAGGACTTCGCATACCACCTCTATGGAATCTCTGCTTGGGGAATGAGCGATCTGATCGATTTCGCTGGAATGTGATTTGCAGGAAAATCTGTCAATCCCTGCACATTGGGGATTGACAGTTTGCACCGTTAATGATATGATGGTCTTAACAAGGAGGACGATATGGACATTGGCAAGAGTGAATGGGCGGGGTTTGTGAAGGTGGTCGAGCAGTTCCAGTCGGATATTGCTCTCCATGGTAAGGAACTGGAGGAAATCTACGACCAACCTGTGAGTCTTGACTTGGGGGTGGTTCGGGAAAGGAACCAGCGGTTGGATGATTTGTCTCGGGGAAAGAAAGACCTCCAGCATATTCTGGATACAGTAGTGTCTTATGCCAGAGATTTGGGGTACTGAGAAAAAGTAAGTGCCTGTCAGGTGGGATTTCGCTTGACAGGCTTTCAAATGTGTGATATACTTATCTTACAAAAGGGAGAGATAACTATGGCTAACAAGATGTCTATTACTGGCAAGGTCTGGACTGCTAGGGATTTCCGCTTCAAAGGAGACAGCTATACTCAACTTGGGTTGGCTATCGAGAGCTTGCGGGATGATGCAGTGTTTAACCTACATGTTGTGGTCTATGCTGGTGATTGGAGAGAGGAAGGTGTTGATCAGGAAAGGTATGCTACCTTTGATGGTTCTATAGAATGGTTTGACTTTGGTGATGGTGAGAAAACTCCAGCATTGTTCTCTATGAACTGGAAGGAAGGATTCTAATATGGGTGGCTTGAAATCAACTTTCGATTCTTTCAGTCCCAATGAGTCAAGCGGTAATCCTTATGCCTATGAAGATCGTGGGGAACCTTTGGCTAATAAATGGGAGATCAGTTGGAATGGGTATCCCCTCCCTAGGACTTTGCGTATAACTGATCGTACCTTTACATTATCTAAAACACATTTCGCAGGAGATGATGAATAAAAGTAAGTTTTCGCTTGACAGATTGTAAATGATATGATATACTTATCTTACAAAGGAGGGATACAAGATGGGTGGTAAGAAACTGATGACTGGCAACATGAAGATGGGCAAGTGGTTCATTGGTGACCCCTGCTACATTCTGGCAGACAAGTACTACGACGAGATTTGGGGCGATAAGCTGAAGTACGAGGAAGGTGCCTACCGCTTCTCTCCTTCCTCTCACATGGTTGACTTCATCGTGGGCGGTACTGCTTACGGTGATGGTTGCTACCGAGGTTCCAGCGGTTTCAAGTACGGTGTGGACTCTGGCACACTGTCGGTTGTCCATGAGGCCCTGTGGGATCGTGAGAAGATCGCACGGCACAAGGACTTCAAGGAATGGGGGCGCATCCTGAACGTGACCCATGGCATCGCTTCGTTTCAGGGTGGCGTGTTTGAGGTCACCACGAATGAGGGCAAGGAAGTCATCAACACCAAGGATGAAGAGGACGAGGATGACTATGAGTACGGATTCGACATGGCCGATGCGGAGGAGGAGTAAGAAATGAAAGATTATATCAAGAACAACAGTGGGTACGTTTTGTGCGCCGTGATCGGGGGAGCTATCACTCCCCTCAAGAAGGATGACCAGATCATCGACAATGACAGGAAGTCTGTTACTCTCCTTGGTTTTGTTGTCGGCCAGTCCACTGATACACTGCTGGTCATGAGGGAAGAGAAGTATCACTTGGAACACTATACCAAGTTTGGGTACTGGATTCACAATACTCACCTCATTCTTCCGAAGCCTCCGGAGCCTACGTTCTAGACAAAAGAAAAACTGTCAGGAGTAAGTTTTCGCTTGACAGATTGTAAATGATATGATATACTTATCTTACAAAGGAGAAAAGCATGAAGATCATCTTGGCACTTGATGACAATAGAGTTGTGATTGAACTTGATCTAGGGCAGGACTTTGACCCTTCCAAGGTCAAGGGAAGGGTGCGGAACTACTCTTCCCCATCTGATCTCAGCGAGGAAGACCAGAAGCTATTTGGTCTGGACTACGATGGTTTCTTTGACGTTACTGATATTCTGGATATGAGCTAAGGGGGCATATAATGAAACTGGTATTGACCGCTAGGGTGGAGGATGTGAGTTTCTCTGCCAATGATTGGGAGCTTGAGAACGATGACTACGGTCAGGAATCCTATATCCGCAGGGATGAGGTCGCCCCTATCCTGAACGGATTGTTCAGCGACATTATCAACCATGATGATGTTCTCGATATCGAGGTTGCCATGACCCTGTTCAGGGAAAGGATTATCGATGACAAGGTGATCTTTGGCTATATGACTGAGGGTTCATGGAACTTTGTTGAGAGTCTGTTCTACAAGGTCATCGTGAAAATGTCTTTGGAATAGGCTTGACAGTTCTTTAAATGCGTGATATACTTATATCATCCTAAAGGGGGATAATATGAACGAAGTGCAATACGACCGTATGCAGGAAGATGTCGCTATCGGTTCGCTGGCTATCGACATCATCAAGGCTATTGGTGAGGAATGGGGTTGCAGTACCCCCAAGGAACTGGCACGGTACATCTACAAGAGCATTGGGTGTGGCCCATCTATTGGATACCGTCTGTGGGAAGGAACTGACCTCTGGAATGGTAATCCTGAGATCGAGTACATCACTTTCGAGCAGGTTCGTGGCATCTGGGTATCCAGTATTGTCGAGGGTTCCGATGCTGAGGTTCCTCCTCAGTTGTTTGACTCCGTCAAGTATGCTCAGAACGAAGAACTGACCATTGAGGAGTGCGTGACGAAGTTCGATGAGCTTCTGGAGGAGATTGATGCTGAGGCTTGCGCCCTTTGGGACGAAGCCAACCAAGAGGAGGAATAGGATGCTGGTGCCTGTGACGATTGCAGGGATTGAGTTGGATGTGCATGTTACCTTGTGGGAAGATGGTGAGTTTGATGTTCAGAAGATCAAGGTGAGTCAGTTGATCAATGCTGAGGTCAAGTTCCACCACAAGTCCCCTGACCTTGACAAGCTGGAAAAGCTGACCGCTGAAGAGGTTGCGGTTATCTATGCCAAGTGGGTCAGCGAGGGCAGGAAGCAGGATGCGGGGGTCAGCTTCTACAGTACTTTTTCTGAGAACTTGACCGCCTAATAAAAGTAAGTTTTCGCTTGACAGATTGTAAATGATATGATATACTTATCTTACAAAGGGGAGAGAAAATATGAACTTCGAGAATATTAAACAGTTTAAGGATGGTTTTATTGAGTGCGCTTTGTGGAGTTCCCACGACATTGTTGATGGTGAGGAAAGATACCTTGATGAGTTTGTTATTACCGATCAGGGTCATTTATATCTTGAAAAGATGGCTAGTGACTGGTTCAAAGAGCATGAGTCTTTGATCAATCTGTTTGTTGAACAAACTCAAACAGGATACTCTCAGGCAGGTCATACTCACTGGCTTTCGATGAATGGACATGGTTCTGGTTGGTTTGACTTTAATGGGGAAGCGTCTGAGTTGCTAAACAAGATTGACGTAACTTCTGAGGTAAACATGTACGTTGGTGATGATGGATATGTTCATGTAGATGGTCAGGAAAACGTAAGTTTCGCTTGACAGTTCTTTAAATGCGTGATATACTTATCTTACAAAAGGGGGAGAATAGTATGGGTTACACTACAGATTTTAACGGATGGTTTAATACCGACCGAAAGCTCAGTAATGATGAGATTTCTTTTCTAAATGCTTTTAAGGAAGGAAGACATATGACTCGCTCAGATATCGTTCTGGAAAAGATGAGGGATGAGAAAGACCCTAGTTTTAACCAGAAGCTATATGACTTGATTGTCAAACTAGGACTCCCTTTTAAAAGTAAATATTACGTAGGGAAAGAGGATTTTGGTCAAAAGCTAGACAGTAGCATACTTGACTATAACCTTCCCGGTGAAGCTCCCGGCTTGTGGCTTCAGTGGGAACCTAGACCTGACGGTGAGGGTATCCAGTGGGATGGTGGGGAGAAGTTTTACGAATATGTAAACTGGCTTCAGTTCCTCATTGATGAGTTCTTTAAACCTTGGGGTATTATGCTTGATGGTTCTGTTGAATACAGAGGACAAGATTGGGATGATACTGGTTACATTATTGTAACTGACAACATTATTACTGTTCAGGCTCGTTGAAATAAAAAGCCTGTCAAGTAATGAAGCCTAAAAAAGTACTCAACAGTATATAGTGTAACTATTAATAAAGGAGGTATAATGAGGAGAACATTTGATTTTGGGAAGATTGATTACACTGCTATTGGAAGAAAAATCAACCGTGTAACTCTAGAGGTGGAACTTCAAGAAGTTGAAGATAAGCACTTGAAGTTCTCTGTGTGTGGGAATGTATGGAACTCTTTGAATACAGATACTATTATATCTGGTCAGATTCTAGATGATCCATTCTTAGTAGGTTCATTAGTCGATAATGCAAAGTTTTCTCTTATTAGAAAGCTATGGAAGAAGTACCACTTGAACACTATGAAGCTAGGCACACCTGAACAAATGGAAGCAATAAACGATCTCCGTAATACCGATAATGTTGATTGGTTTAATAAGGCTTGTGAGATTCTAGAAGAAGAGGGGCTTCTTGAGGTTCCCGCAGAGGTTGCTAATCCTTACCGTGCTAATCCTTCTGACGAGCCTTTTAAGTTTGGCCATGAGTGGCTTAGATGGTCTATACCTGAACCAGATTTGAAGGTCATTCAGACTTTGCTGAGGGCTTAGTCTATAGGTATAAGTGGTAGTAAACGAATAAGTAGTGGTGTAAAGAAAAAACCAAAGCGAAAGTAGATGTAGCCCCGGTAATCCAACGGCAGAGATAGGGGACTTAAAATCCCTCCAGTATGAGTTCGAGTCTCATTCGGGGCAGAAAATAGTTTTGGTAAACACTTGACAGATTGTAAATGATATTATATACTTATCTTACAAAGGGGAGAGAAAATATGAACAGTCTGAACAGCGTACTGATCGAGGGGAACCTTGTCAGAGACCCAATCGAAAAGAGCGTAGGAATTGCAACTTGCGTTACCTTTACTATCCAAACCAACCGATGGTTTTCGCATGATGACGAGAAGCATAACGAAGTTAGCTATTTTGACATCGAATGCTGGAACAGCACCGCTAGGGCCGTTTTAGCCAACCTTTCTAAAGGTCGTGGGGTTCGGGTGGTTGGAAGACTCAGGCAGGATAGTTGGGCCGGGAGTGACGGTCAAATGCGCCAAGAGGTTAAGATCGTCGCTGAGACCGTCGAGTTCACAACTCAGTTCGACAGGAAGCCGAGCGAAGTCAAGGAGATCGAATAAATGGCACGACATTATCAGTCCTTTGAGATTGAGCATCAGGATATATGGGGTAATGACGAGGAAGGGTATGAGTTCAACGATGTATACGCTCGTTTTGTAACTTCTATCTTTGCACCAGAAGGAGACTTTCCTTCAACCTATCAGTTAAAGAAGTTGTTAGGTAGCTCTGCAAGAATAGAATACAATGATGGTAATGGAATCTCCGTCTCTGTTTCTGAAGGGGTTGACGGTCGTAGACATGTACCTAAATATTATTTAAAAAACGCTTGATATGAAAATACTCAAACTGCATGAATATTCTTCGGGGAAAGAGAAGTGGATTAATATAGATAGATAGATAGCACTTGACCTCTGCTAGAGGTAAATGAGGATTCACCATGGGACTGGTGGGGGTCAGGTGTTTTAGATTGACAAAGCAGTTAACTTGTACTAGTATATAAACATGAAAGAAACTATTTCACTGGCCGTTAGCTCAGTTGGTTAGAGCACCACTCTTATAAGGTGGGGGTCCTCAGTTCAAGCCTGAGACGGCCTATATAAAAAAGGAGATACATATGCAAATGAATATGAAGAATATATTGGTAGTAGTTTGTGAGGAATGTGGAGCGGAAACTCTAGAGTTTGAATACATTGCAGAAAAGAAGTCTATTGTATGTATGTCATGTTTCTCTTTTAATGATTTCTTTCAAAGTATCTTAAAAAAAGATTCTAGAAATCGTGACTTAGATTTAGAAGATTAGCACTTGACAAAAATAAAGTTATATGTTATTTTAGATTAAAGCCCAGAAAGCCAACTGGGTAGACATACATTTCCCCCCCCCTTTTCCCCCTATCTTCCGTTGGTTGATAGGGGTTTTTTTATGGAAAGACTTGACAAATGCTTTTATCCTTGATAATATCATTATTAAAGGGAGTGATAAAAGCAAATGTCAGATGAA
>Ga0209085_1000907_pt1 | contig 19731 bp, 15 predicted proteins | sample C_131016_EF_Meta_FD_187310 | JGI IMG/M metagenome (GOLD analysis project Ga0209085, IMG submission 187310) | Freshwater microbial communities from Lake Croche, Canada to study carbon cycling - C_131016_EF_MetaG (SPAdes) (version 2) | ecosystem: Environmental > Aquatic > Freshwater > Lake...
TATTTCAGAGACAAGCTGGACATGCACTCTATTCCGTATGTGCAGGAATTTGACAACATTCACTTGATCACAGAAATTACCACACAAGGTGACTGTGTGTTTGTGCCCTGGCTGGTGGGCGACCAATGGAAGCAGATTCCCAAGATCAAGCAGCCATACATGTTGTGTCATGCAGAAATTGCACGCTTCAAAATGAATGCCATGGTGGAATTGCCTGATCATGGTGGTTTAAATTCGGACCACTTTAAAAATCAGGAACTTGTGATAAGCGGACATTTCCACAAGCGTCAACGCAAGGGCAAAGTGTTGTACATGGGTAATGCTTTTCCTCACAATTATTCAGATGTACATGATGATGATCGTGGTTTCATGTTCTGGCAGCCTGGTTCAGAACCTGTGTTCCATGCATGGCCAGGAGCACCCAAATATCGCACATGGGAATTAAGCCAGGTGCTCATGAATCCCACCACATATATTGATGATCACACATTTGTGAAGATCAATGTGGATGTCAACATGAATTATGAAGACTTAAACTTTGTGAAAGAGTTGTTTGAACAAGAACTCCAAGCCCTGGATGTCACATGGGTGCACACAAAACAAGGTGCAGACACAGAGTTCACAGATGAGGACATACAGTTTGAAAGTGTGGATCAAATTGTACTGGATCATTTGAATGCCATTGAGAGTGTGACCATGGATCGCCAGCTATTAACTCAAATCTATCAGAGCATTTAAGCATGATCAACTTCAAATCCTTAACCATTAAGAACTTCCTTTCTGTAGGTGCCGTAACTCAGTCTGTGGATTTTACCAGCACAGGTATCACTCTTGTGTTAGGTGAGAACCTGGACCTGGGTGGTAACGGCTCACGTAATGGTGTGGGGAAAACGGTTATCTTCAATGCACTGTCGTATGCATTGTTTGGTCAAGCCATCACCAACATCAAGCGAGACAATCTGATCAACACCATCAACAAGAAAAACATGGTGGTGAGTGTGGAGTTTGATATCAATGGTCAGGTTTATCACATTGAGCGAGGCCGTAAGCCAAACTTTTTCAAGTATGTGGTGGGTGACAAAATGGTGGATACCCAGGGCACAGATGAAGCACAGGGTGAGAACAAAGAGACACAAAAAGAAATCGACACAGTGTTGGGTCTTACTCACACCATGTTCAAGCATATTGTGTGTTTGAACACTTATACAGAACCATTTTTGCAAATGGGTTCCGGAAAACAACGAGAAATTATTGAAGAGCTGTTGGGAATCACATTACTCAGTCAGAAGGCAGAAAACCTCAAAGAGTTGATCAAAGTCACAAAAACCAAGATTGAACAGGAAGAGTTTCAGATTCACACCATCAAAAACAGCAACCAGCGGATCCAAAACACTATTCAAGACCTGGAAAAGAAGATCATCACATGGGATAACAATCATGACACAGAGTTGGCTGGGTTGATGCAAGCCATACAAGAATTAAGCAACTTGGATGTGGTTAAAGAAATTTCAGCACACAAACAAAATCAACTCAGATCAGAAAAGCAAGCCCAAGCACAAATCTTGAAGAGAGAACTTGCAAGCAGGCAGACAGTGTTGACTCAGATGGAAAAGAACCAGAATCGGCTACTACGTGAATATGCACAATTGCAATCACACACATGCCCCATGTGTGGCAGTCACATGCATGATGCAAAACAGGACCAACTCACTTCACAAATGGAACAGGAGATCACACAGCAAGATGCACAAATCCAGGAACTTGTGCCTCAAGTTGCAGAGTTTACTCATGCATTACAGGAACTCACACAAGAGTTGACAGATCAGCCTGTGCAAGACACTTGGTATCAAACACTGGAACAGGCATACGATCATCGCAACAGCTTGCAGCAGTTGGAAAAAGAAGTCATCAAGCTCACACAGCAACTGAACCCGTATCAGGATCAAAAACAAAACCTCACAAACACCCTACAAGATATCACATATGATGAACTGAATCAGCTACAAACACTCAAGGACCATCAAGAATTTCTGCTCAGACTGTTGGTGAATAAAGACTCTTTTATACGCAAAAAGATTATTGATCAAAACTTGGCATATCTGAATCACAGGCTCACAGAGTATCTGAATGTGTTAAGCATTCAACATGATGTGCAGTTTGTGAATGACCTGAGTGTGCAGATCAATTACATGGGTCAGGACATGGACTTTGCACAATTGAGCAGAGGAGAGAGCACCAGAGTGATCCTGGCACTTTCATGGTCATTTAGAGACATCTGGGAAAACATGAACACCAGCTTGAACTTCATGGGTGTGGATGAGCTGATTGATGTGGGACTGGATGCCACAGGTGTGGAAAAGAGCATGGAAGTGCTCAAGACTTTTAGTAGAGATCGTCAAAAGCATGTGATGCTGATCAGCCACAGAGATGAGTTACTTCCACGCTGCGACAGAGTGCTCACAGTAGTAAAGGAAGATTCCTTTACCAGACTGCAGACAGACTGGGAATCATGAGTCTGACTGAGTGAGTTTGAGGATCTGTTGTTTGTTGTTTTCAAATAATGTTTCAAACTCACACCACACATATGAAAAATATCTGGTGTGATTGGCCACCTGTAAATGTGGCAGCCATTTTGCATCAAAACATGCCCATGTGCCCTTGTGGTTGATTCGCACAACCACAAACCACATGTCACCTTCATCTACTGTGACCAATGTTTGTTTGATCCATGTGTCCAGTTGAAGAATGGGTGCATTACCACTCAGCTTCTCAAAGGGGAACGACTTATAAAACTTACTCTCAATCACCAGCTTGTGCATGTGACTGGGTGGAATAATGTCACTTTTAAAATAATTGATTTGTTGGGAATCCATGAGCTCCTTGCGATGAGCATTTGCTCCCCCCAGGAAAGCACCCGAATTAGGTACCCTCATGAACTTGGATCCAAATTGTTCTGTGAGAAATTTGGCTATCTTGAGTTCGCCCATGTTACCTTTGGTCTTACCTTTTGAAGGCATGATGTGATGTACCTGTGTGAAATATATGGTGTCATAGTTATCTAATCGATTGACGCTGCATATGCGAATACCCTAGCATGATTCAGTAAGGATGTCACACATGCATTATAAACCCAGGTTCAGAAACACCAGCTTCACCGTGTGGGTGGAACCAGCAGATCAGCTACGCCTAAAACAATTTGCTCAGCATGAGCTGGTGTTTTATAACACCATAATTGAAGCCATGGAAAGTCGCACCAGAGCCTTCAGCAAACAAGTTGCGGAAGCCACAGATGCACAAATACAGGTCATGTGTGACTCTATGATCACAAAACAACTGCCTGCCCCAGGTGCTTTGCCAGACTGGATGCAATTTGTCACACAACAAATTCTCAAGCCCAAGTTGGCAGTACTGCCTGAATGCAAGCACATGATGACACGCAGCCTCATGCAGTTTTTTAGAGAACAAGCTGTCATCTTAAAAGATCCCATCAATAACGATAAATTGGAAATCAGCTACAAAGTGGCTCCCCAAAATCTCAGCAAATTGGATTCCACCACCAAGCGACATTTACAGATACCCAGATCTTGTGTGAGGGTACAATGGGATCCTGCACAGGAAGTCAGTTTGATTCACACACAATTGACCACCATGCCATTAAAAGTTCCCAATGTGAACCTTAATGAAAATGAGGGTTGGCATCTCATGGTGGTGCGCCAGGAACCAGGTCGGTATGTGCCACCTGACACACCCTGGATGGTGGAATTCAAACAAACACACAATCAATACTTGATCAAACTCACAGACGCAGGATCAAACAGGCCCAACATGTGATCTGATCAGATCACATCACAAACTCAGACCATACCAGCTCCGAATGGCAGTATACTGCCTGTGTCCGATCTCCGCGAAGGGAGGTAAACCACATGGAGGAAGTTGTTAGCTCACCTCCGCTGGACAAGCTAACAGAAAGGAAGAGACCTCTCACGGCTACTGTGATGTCTCTACATGTGATCGCCACAGCTCAAGGGTGTTCACATGTGCTGGGGTCATGAGCCCCTAACCGAGTAGGGTGGTGTTAATCACACATAAATCCCAGAAGCGAGCTTGTTGTGGGGGAATGTAGGTACTCTGCCCTCACGATCTATCTGGATCACAAGCGACTTGAGCTAGGCGGACACCTTATCGAAAGGCCGTTAAAAAACACTTCTCCCCGGTGAGGGGAGAAGTGTGGCTCAAGCCTATCGAAATGAATTATCTGTTAAATTGTCATCTGCTCCTACTGGCACCTAATGAACCATTCTGCATCTCATAATGTTTTTTAATCACCTCTGAATATGTCCTGATCTGTTTGTCACTCATCATATATGCGTCGGTGATATTAATTCCTCCTTGTAGATAAAATACCAATGTGGCCAATTCCTTTTCAATCTCACCTCGTTCCTGTTCCATGCTCCTCATCATACCCACAACTTTGTCTGGGTCGTTTTTGAGAAGCATTAGCCGAAAAAACTTGTGGGATCAAAGTCAATGCCTTGTTTCCATTCATGACTACAAGATGCACACTGAAAGTCATGATCTGCATTTATGCCTGATTGATTCAGCTCTTTGATTTTACTTATGATGATATCACTCTGCTCTTTGGTGATGCCTGACAGGAACTCTTCAATAAATTGCGCATTTGTGATCTTCTCACCTGTGCTTTGTATTGTGATGCCACTTATGCTTTGTGAGATGATACTGAATGTGCGTCTGCTCATGGTGTCCACGGTGGCAGATGCTTGTTGGATTTTTTCTGGGTCATCAGATTCGCTGTTCACTTGTATCAATTTGATGGCATTGTTGTATGAGATTTCATTTAACAATGTGAGATTTCTCTGGGTAAAGTTGTATGGCTTTAAATGGATCAATAGTGTGTCGTTATATGAAATAGTGTCATCTGCGCTAGTGGGTGTGGCAGTATCCAGCAGATGCATCAACTCCACTGCATAGTCATTTTCATGATTGCAGCTGGGGCATGGTGTGGATAATTCCATGGTGGCGCCAGTGGTGGCAATTTTGATGCCCAACAAGATCACATTGATGTCAGGCTCAACTAACATTTTGGGGTTTTTCACACCTGGTGCACAATTTTTGACAACTTTAACCAAGCTCTCACCGTTTAGTAGTGCATCAGGAGTCCTCAATAACAATTGATCTAAGGCTGTGAGAGGGTAAATGGCCACCTCTTGGTTAATGCTCATGTCCACATCGTCAGGTGTGTAGTATCTGCCTGCTGTGGGCAGTTTGACATAAAGCTTGGGCACACGGAAGAAGGGTGTTAATGGGTTACTGGGCTGCATGATGAACTCCTGATTATCTGTACTGATATTTACCAACCTAAATAGGAGTGTATTTTGAAATGTGAACAATGTCAGATAAATTTCCACAAAAAGTCCAGATAGTCGAAGATTCAGGTAGGGAGTGGGCCAAAGAATCCACTTTGGCCACTTTGGTTGCCTCAGTGGGTGTGAGTAACAAGCTGCTTAAGACTATTGGTGGCGAAAAGTCTCAAAACATCAGTTTGACCAACTTGAAAAAGTTTGAAGGATACCTGGGAGACACAGCTGGTGATGTGCGTTCATATGGTAAAGCACACAGAGATTTAAGTAACACTCTGTCAGGCTTCACCAAGTCCATGTATGCCAACGCCACCACAGTGGCCAGAACCACAGCCAACTTGGCTAGTAATGCAGACAGTGCAAGTGGATTCATGCGCACGCTAGGACAAGCTAGCTCGCAGGTTGTGGGTGCAATTGGTGGCATGGGCCGCACAGGTGCAGTAGCAGCAGCAGCCATAACCGCTGTGGGTGTGGCTGCTTCCATAGTTGTGGACAGAGTGATGGCCAGCAGAGAAGCTTTCATGAGCATGACTCAAGCTGGTTTGTATTTTAGCGGTAATTCTTTAGAGTTTGCAGCTAGAGTGAGAGAGAGTGGTTTAGAGCTACAGCAGTTTACAAGTATTGCAGAAAAATACAACGTGGCCCTGCTCACTAGTGCTGGCGCAGAAAGTGGTTACCTGAGACAGGTCAGGGAATTGGGTGGCACATTTGATCGATTAAACTTGAGTGTGAAAGATGGTGCAGAATACTTTGCAGAGTTTTTGGATCAAAGTCGGTTGTCAAATGCTGCATATATGCAAGACGAAAAAGCTCAACGGGAAGCATTTGAAAAAAATGCACAAATACAACAAGAGTTAGCTAGAATATCTGGTGTAACACTTAGACAACAGAGAGAACAAGCTAGGGGAATGGCAGGCTCTAGACAGATGCAGGCACTTATGGCTGCTCGGCCACAAGATGCGGCAAGGATTTCCAGAGCCGCCCAAAACGTTGGTACCGCAACTGGTTTAGATCAACAAAAAATAGATGAATTGTCGTTATTTGCATTGGAGGGGCGTCCATTACGTGGAGATCTTCTAAATGCTAGGCAATTGAACCCTGAAATGTTCGATAGATTGGTACAAGAAATTAGGACAGGTGGCACTGAGGAGAGTGGAAGACAATTGCTTGCAAGTCAGCAAGCAGCTGGGCAAGCATTTCAAGGTAGTCAGTTAGCTAGATTTGTAGGCCAGATGATGCAAGGCACTAATATGTCAGGCGCAGCCGGCCTCTATATGGATATGATGACCCGGGCACGTCAAATTGACGTTAATAGACCTGGTGCTACCCCAGGAGGGGGCGCTGGCCAACCTATCGATGCTCAAACTCAGCAGGTTAATGCAGCAGTTAGTGATATATTACGGGCTGTGGGAGCATTGGATGCAGAGGTCATACGCAAGTCTAGTGAAGCTTTGGGATTATTCAGAACTCAAATTGACCAGATGAGAGAGGCACTTAAACTTATTAACACAGAAAATATTACTTCTGTGCTCACCAGCCTTAGAGAAACCATGACCTCTATAGGAGCCATATTGGGACCCATAGGGCAAGCGTTATCAGGGCTCAGCAGCCAAATACAAAGTGTAACAGGTGTGGGTGCTGGGGGGCAACTGGCTGCCCTGGCGGGGGTGGGGGCCACTGCGTATTTGGGAACAAAGGCAGTCAGGGTAGCAGGGGCATTGGCCAATTTGGGCAGAGCAAGTGCACCAGCTGCTGGTGCTACTGCTGGGGCTGCTGGTGCAGCCACCAGGGCAGTTGGTGGAAGTATTATACGTAGGTATATTCCTGGGGCTGAAGGGATCATGGAGGGGTATGACGAGTACATGCAAACCGGTAGCATGCTTAGAGGTTTGGCTGTGGGTGGTGCCAGTGTTGCAGGGGGTTTGGGTGGAGCAGCTCTGGGTGCAGCCGCAGGTCCAGTGGGTTCCATTGTGGGTGGGTATGCTGGTTCTCAGGCTGGTGCAGCAGGTGCGAGACAGTTATTGGGTCCCAGGGCTGGCAACACAGTTGCTCCAGTTGCCCCAGTTACAAATGCTCCTCCTGCAGCCCCTAACTTTTTCAATGATGCAATACAGACCATGGAAGATGGATTCCAGAGTGTGGCAGACGGAATAACTCTACTCAACACTAGATTCGCAGATGACGGCCCTGTGATGAGGGAACTCAATCGTATTGCCAGTAATACCTATGTCACACAAAAGATTTTGAATGAGCGGTCATGATCCTCAGTTAAATACTATAATAACACAGAGGCAACACAACACCCATGGCCTGGCGCAAATATTTCACCACAGTACCCAGTCAAGCTCAAATGAGCAGAAAACTGGAACAACATAACAGAGAAAATGGCAAGGCTGGCACCAGCCACAAGTTCAGCAGCTACCTGCCCGAAGTGTATGCAGGTGCACCCAACAGAATTGAACGTTATGTGCAATATGACCAAGCAGATCTGGACTCAGAAATCAACAGATCCTTGGATACTATTGCAGAATTCTGCACACAGAATGCAGATGATGATGCCCCTTCACCATTCAGATTGATCTACCGTGAAGATCTCACAGAAACAGAAAATGACCTGTTGCAGGACAGTCTCACACAATGGTGCAGAATTAACAAATTCAACCAACGCATTTTCCGTACCTTCAGGAACACCATCAAGTATGGTGATCAATTTTTCATAAGAGATCCTGAAACCTTTGAGCTGCTGTGGGTAGATGCAGCCAAGGTGGAAAAGATTGTGGTGAATGAAGCTGAGGGCAAGGCTGTGGAACAGTATGTGATCAGAGACCTGGACTTCAACTTGCAAAGTTTGACTGCCACCAATCCCTTGGTACATGACAATTATTCGTTCCCAGGTGGATATCCCAGATCAAGTAACCCAGCAGCAGGTGCTGGCAACATCAATTATGGTCAGCCCACCACACCAGGTGGCCGCACCAGCCGTTTTTATAATCCTGCCAACTCAACAACTGTGGATGCCACCCATGTGGTGCATTTGAGTTTGAGCGAAGGCATGGATCATTATTGGCCCTTTGGTTTAAGCATTCTGGAAGCTGTGTATAAAACGTATAAGCAGAAAGATTTGTTGGAAGACTGTATACTGATTTATCGCATTGTGAGAGCACCAGAGCGCCGTGTGTTTTACATTGACGTGGGTCAGCTACAGGGCCAGCGAGCCATGGCTTATGTGGAAAGAGTCAAGAACGAAATCTATCAGCGCCGTCTGCCCAACAGGTGTTTGGGTTTGGACACAAAGATTTATCTGCTAGACGGTAGACTGATACCACTCAGACAGATCATTCTGGAACATGAATCTGGTAAGACAAACTGGGTGTATAGCTGCTGTCCACAAACTGGTAAGATAGTGCCAGGTCTGATCACCTGGGCAGGCGAGACACGCTCACAAACGCAGGTAGTCCGACTCACTCTGGATAATGGTCAAACCATAGTGTGCACTCCTGATCACAAGTTCCCCATACTGGGCAAGGGATTTGTGGAAGCTCAGAATCTACAACTGGGAGAAAGCTTCATACCTGCCTACTTCAGACAAGAGCCTGTGACTCAGTCCAAACAGCCCAAAAACAAGTATGAACAAGTGTTTGATCCTGCCACCAAACAGTGGAAGTTTGTGCACAGAATGGTGGCTGAGTTCTTCCATGACTTTGAGGGAGATGCCAGACTGGTTCAAGAGCACACACATGTGGAGAAATATGCTAACCTGCCCAAACAAACTGTGCATCATAGAGACTTCAACCGATTCAACAATAATCCAGACAATCTTGCATGGATGAACAGCAAGGACCACATCTGCTATCATGCTGATCAAGGGCAAGCCTGGCAGCAGACCTTGCGCAATGATCCACAGGCTGTTAAAAACAGAAAAGCACAAGCTATTAAAAACTGGAAAACGTTCTGGTTGAATCCTGTCAAGCGCGAGCAGGCACTAAAGGCTCGTGTGATTCAGTATGACCTCCATCTGTTCAGCATGCTGTGTGATATCATACAATCACAATCTCATGTGCCCACACTCATGCAGGCTGCCCAAATCCTATCTCAAACACCTGCATTTGTGAGAGCCTTCCGAGACGTAAATCAAGCTCTTAAGAATCCCACCAAACTTAACAGGATCACAATAGCTAATGTGATGGGTATTTTGCGCACTCAGAACATGCACAAATGGCAATCATTTGTGCATGAATACTGTGGTGATCTAACTCCTGCAGATCTCACCTTATACAGATTCAGTGACCAGATTATGCAGCTATTTGTGAATGGCTATATGCAAGTGCAGCAAGTGACAGTGAGAGAATTGGCAGATCATCTGAGACTGGATCCAGAGTTCATGACAGAGTTTAATCGATTGCATTTGACTGCACGTAGATCCTGTTACATGTGCTATGCATATGTGAGATGTTTGTTAGCCCATTATGGATACCCTAGCTTCAATCACTTCAAGTCTGCTCATCCACAGGTGAACAGGTATCTGCATGCACGACCTGGTCTATCCCATTACACTCTCACACATGATATGTTCCAGGTGTTGAGATCAGAGTACGATAAACTCAAACAGAATATTCACCACACTCAAAAGAAAGTGGGCTTCAAGAGACTATATCCTGCTCTACAAAAGAATCCACAATTTATTCAGGCCTTCACACAGGCTAACCCTTGTACAACCAAAGTGAAGTTTGGTCCTGATCTGGTAAAAAACCTGCTCAAGCATGAAGGATTTCCCACATATGATGACTTCCTCCAGAAAGAGCCCCACTTGAATCACAAGCTTGTGAGCGTGGAATGGTTGGATACACCTTGTGACACAGGCACCATAACTGTGGACGGTGATGAGATCTGGCACAACTATCACACCTTTGCAATTGAAGGGGGCATCTTCACTAAAAACAGTGGGGGCGGAACCAGCATCATAGACACAGCCTACAACCCCATCAGCATCACAGAAGATTTCTTCTTGGCCACCAACACAGAACAGCGTGGCACCAGAATTGAAAGTTTGGCTGGGGGAGAGGCATTAGGCACCATAGATGACTTGAAATATTTCAATAACAAGCTGATGAGGGGTTTGGGCATTCCCAGTAGCTATCTGCCATCAGGTCCAGATGATGGTACAGCAGTGTACAATGACGGTAAAGTGGGTACTGCATTCATTCAGGAATATCGCTTCAACAAATACTGCCAACGTTTACAAAACAGTGTGGTGCACATTTTTGATCGCGAATTCAAACTGTTCCTCAAACACAGAGGTATCACAGGCATCACAGCAGACATGTTTGAATTGGCATTCAATCCGCCACAATCGTTCAGCGAATATCGCAAGATGGCCATAGATGCAGAACGTGCAAACTTGTTCAATACTGTGATGGGTGGAGACGCTGTCAAGTACTTGAGTAAAAGATGGGCCATGGAAAGATATCTGGGGCTTACTTCTGCTGATATTGTGGAAAATGAAAAGCAGTGGAAGGAAGAGAATGCCAAACGAGTGCAGGACAAGACTGGCACCACTGTCATGGATGACAACATGATGGGATTGGGAGCAGTGGGCGTGAAGCCCAATCCCATGGTGGATCAGTTGCCCCCGCCTGAAATGCCAGGTTTGCCACCACAAGGAGCTCCCCCCATGGAACCTGCTGCTGTGCCTCCTCCTGAAAATGCACCACCAGGTTTATAAACACACATGAAACCAGATAGATAAATAGCTGAACATGACATTCAACATACGCAAAAGCAATCAGGATCTGTTGGTTAGCATACCTGATGGAAAAAATGACACTGCCAGATCCAGTTTGATCTTGTTTGGTAGAAATTTCGCATCATGGGGCACAGCCATCAATGAAGACATGGTGCACATCATGGAGCACTTTGCAAATCAAACTCCACCACTGAACCCTCTTCGCGGACAGTTGTGGTATGATACCATAAACAAAGAAATGAAAGTTTATGAAGATGGAGTGTGGACCCTGCTAAATGCAGCCAGTTTGCAAAACATTGCAGAGAGTGTGGTGCCCAACAGACTGTATGTGAGTAAAAAGGGATCAGATGGTAATTCAGGCCTGAGTTGGTTCTCAGCCAAGCGTACTATCCGTAGTGCATGTTTGGCTGCAGAACGTTTGATCACACTGGGTAAAATGGAAGAACAGCATGTGACCATTTTGGTGGCTAGTGGAGACTATACAGAGCAGAATCCTGTCACTGTGCCTGAAGGTGTAAGCATTATTGGTGACAATTTGAGATCAGTCACTGTACGACCACAAAATGTCACCAGTGATGTGTTCCTGCTGGAAAGCCAAACTTACATTTATGGACTGACTGTGAGAGATCACAGACTGCAACCATCTGCACTGGACATAACTCCCACCATGCCCAAGTACAATGCTGATGCAAGTGGAGCCAATCTGCCCAGAAACACAACTCAAACAGGATTTGCATTTGGTTTTAAACCAGGGGCACTGATTAGAGTGAGTCCTTACATTCAGAATTGTTCCAGCATCTCAGGCGACACAGGCACAAACTCTGGCGCATTCCCAGGAGGTGGTGGAGTGTTGGTGAATGGTGATGTGATCAATAGTGCAAGCAGAATTCACTCCATTGTGGTGGATGCATTCACACAGATCAATCTGGGGGGTATTGGTGTCAAGGTGGTGGGCAGAGGCTACATGCAGCTGGTGAGCTTCTTTGTGAATTTTTGCCAGTTTGGCCTGTTATGCGTGGATGGTGGCCATGTGACAGCCCTAAACTCCAACTGTAGCTTTGGTAACTATTCACTCTGGAGCGAGGGATACAGATATCTGCTCAATCCACCACAAGATGGCAAACCTGGTGCTATCAATCAGTCATGGCCCAGTACAGATCCTGATAATAAGCCTGTGAATCAAATACCGGATGGCATATTAACCAAATTCATAACTCCTGCTAATTATCAGGCACAGTCAGATCAAATTGTGGATCTGGTTGTGGAAGTCAAGTTATCCAACGGCGACATAGACACTTCATATAAAATCAAGACTGTGAAAGCCTTGGACAGTTTGAAGAACAGTGAGATCACACTCAAGACTGCACCCCCAGCAGGAAGCATACTAACCATTCGCACCAAATTTGGTAGCTTGATTGAAGCATCTGGTTACACCATGAGCTACACTGGTGCTGGCTTAAGCTATAGCAGACTGAGCCCCAGTCAGGATGGTGTGGGTAAAGCTGATCCCAATAAATACACCATCCGCTTTCCTGATAACCCTGATGATGTTGATCCTGTGAAAAATAAGTATAGTAGTGCAAGGATTTATCACACCACCACAGATGAAAGCGGTGACTTTTATGTGGGCGTTGTGACACCGGGTGAGATCAAGGACGGTGTGCAAGAATCAGGTAAACCTTCATTCAGAATCAATCAACGCAAGGGAGCCATTGACGGTAGAGCCTTTTACCAGAGCATATTTGGTTTCATGGCCCCGTTTGTGTTAGCTCTGACCAGAAGAGGTAAATGACATGACACATAACGCAGGAGCACACTCATGGTAGCGCCCATTTTCAAGTTTAGAAATGTTAAAATTAGGTTGAGTACCAACAGTCCCACATTCATTTATGGTGTGGTAGAATACAACGGCAGCCAACCAGACAGCACTCTGGCTGATGGTGTTGACGTGGAGGAAGTCAGCTCTGTAATCCTCACTGTGCAAGTGAGTAACATGAGCGGTGTGAGTGTGCCTATTAGTGCATACATTCAGAACTCGGAGTCCATAGCCCCTCCGTTGGGGAATACAGCAAGGACACTAGTGGAAGATTACCCTCTGATTGCAAAGAATGCATTTGATCCACTGAGTGGTAACTTGGTAATGTCTGCAAACGATCAGTTGTGGGTCACTGCTGGGACTGCAAGTGTGTGTGATGTGGTGGTGAGCATTCTGGAAATTGCCAACGCCACAGCTACCTAACACATAAAAAATTTAACGGTGATATAAATGCCCAAATTACTTGATACAAGACTGATAGGACTAGACATAGGCGATGTGAGTTCACAAGATTACACTCTTGCAGCGCCTGGACAAGTTTTGCAAGTTGCACCAGACGGTGAACACATGATACTGGGTGCTGGTGCAGACTTCAGTTATTTGAGTAGAGATGCAGAAGCAGATCGATCTGGCATCAGCATTCAACAATTTTTGTGCAGATATTGGACAGAAATCCCAATCAATGTAACACCCGCATTTGCCTCCATATTCGGCATCGCGTATGCGGTGGGTCAATTTTACATAGTGGGTGTGGACACACTGGGTAATGCAAAGATCACTGTCACAACTGTGGATTCTGTAACAGGTTCATATGGGATAGAGACTACCTTTGCCGACATGTTGTACATGGATGGTACAGTTCAACGCAACGTGGGCAGCAACACCCAGTCACCATTTAATGGTAGAGTGTTTGGTGTCACATGGGAAAATGGCTTTCTGTTAGCATATGGTGCTAACGGTAAAATAGCAGTATTGGGCAGCACAGGATGGGAAGCATGCAGTGTGCCCACTGCGGCATCAGGATATTCCATTTACCGCATAGCTTATGGACATCACAAAGGTTGGGTGGCTGTGGGTACTGCCACCTCATCATCTGGCAGTGCAGGCATCACACTCACCAGTAAAGATGGGTTTAACTGGAACATGGGCACTCCGGCGTTGGGTGCAAATGTGGCCATTTATGGGATTGCATACGGTGGATCTTCAGCAGCACAAAGCGCGTTCATAGCCGTGGGCGGGGGCGGTGGCACCACTAACCATATAGCCCGCAGCTATGACGGTGTAAATTGGACTTTGGTTACCACCCATGCATCCAGATTACAGCGTGCCCATTACTCTGTGTGTTTTGGAAATGGTGTGTGGATGGTGGGCACCCAGGGACCGCAGCCTGGCGGAGATAGTACAGTATCCAACATGATCACCAGTAACAATGGCAACACATGGTCATCGGTTCCAATATCCAATAGTGGCACTGCAGACAGTAATATACAAACTATATCTTACGGAAATGGTGTGTTCATAGCAGGTGGACCTCCCATATATGGCAGTGTGAGTGGTAAAAGTAGTGCAATTTTGTATGCACCCACATGGACTCAATCTGTAGGCGCTTCAAGTTATGGAAACGGGGTGTTCCTAGTGGGTAGCAGAGATGGTAAACTTGCACGCAGTCATGCGATAAATGAAATTCAGCTGGGTCCACCTGGACCCCCAGGCGCTCCTGGTGCTCCTGGTGCTCCTGGCGCGGCTGGTTCTCCTGGTGCAGTGGGACCAGTTGGGCCTGCCGGGCCTGCAGGACCTGCCGGGCCTGCAGGACCTGGAGGAGGTGGAGGAGGTGGTGCAAGTCCAGTTGAATTTGACACAGTTGGTTCATACTCATGGGCCACCTTGGAATGGCCAGGAAGTCATAGTGCACCATTTCCTGGTATTGTGGTGCAACCCAATCAAATTGTGGGTGGTGGCTACTTGCATGTGAACACCAATAGTGGAGCCCCTCAGACCATACCAGGTGCAAGTCCTGTTGTTACAAAAAGGTACTTGACAGGATCATGGAGACTCATGAGCGGCACAGCCACCGCAGGATCAACAGCAGGATATAATACACTTAATGGAAACTATGACATAATAGGTTATCTCACTACTAATGGTTTATGGGAAAAAGTGTCTGATACTGATGCAGGCAGTGGCACTGCAACTGTGCGGGATGGTCTATTTTATATTGGAGAGGCTCCCCCTGGATCACCTGATCCTGGCCCTGGTGGTAATGAGTGAGGATGGTGTCTGATTGACACCATGTCAATCAGACCCTTTTATTGCACTCATATAAATATGCACATGAACATATTTGAAGTGGATGCTGCATATTATGACCCTGCTCAGGATGAGTTTACCCAAGCTCAATTGAGCGACACTCGTAAACCAGAACTCACATTGTTCCACTTGAACAAGTTAAAAAAAATGAGAGCAGCCAGGAATCTGGAAAACCTAGTACGCAGAGATGTGCTTGACTTGTTGTATGGCACACCTGCAGAAGGTGTATCTCCCGGAATGTAGTGGTTTTATGCCCATAATCACACAATTTAATTCTGCCCCTTAAATATATAATGAGTCTAGTCAAATTTACCAAAGGAGCTCTCATGGCAAACACAAAATTACTAAAAGTAATGGATTACTTGATTAACGAGCAAGAAGACAAAGCTCGTGAACTCTTACATCAAATCTTCATTGAGAAGGCACGTGCCATCCATGAACAGATGATCAATTCAGACATGGAAGAAGACATGATGGGTGGTGACGAAGGTGAACGCCTCACTCACGACATTGAATCTGATCTCAATGAAATCGAAGCCGAAGAACACTTTGGTTCAGGCACCATGGAAGCTGCTGACGAAGACATGGACATGGAAGATGCTGAAGAAGATCTCAGCGATGAACTTGAAGACGAAGACATGGCAGACATGGACATGGAAGACGCAGATGACATGGCTGATGATGAAGATGAAGACATGACCCAAGTGGACATGGACGACGAAGCAGAAATGCACTCAGCACACCACGATGAGGAATCAGAAGGCGAAAAGATTCATGATCTGGAACAAGCCATTGCAGAATTGAAGGCTGAATTTGAAGCCCTCAAGCATGACACCGAAGGCACTGAACATGCAGAACATGCAGAGCATGAAGCTGACGTTGAAGAATCATGGGAAAGCCACACAGATGATCTTGACGAGGACTATGATGACCTTAGCGAGAACATGGATCTGGACACTGTGCAAGCAGCAAAGCGCGGTGAAGTTGGTAGCGGACGTTTCGCTCCTGCTGAAACCAACACACGTTCACCTGTGCCCCCCACACAGACAGACATGATGGGCGCACGTCCTGTCAAGACTGGTCAGGGACCCAAGGCATCTGGTTATGACAGACAAACTGCTCCTGATTCCAAGAGCATGGGCTTCAGCAACCGCCGTAAGGATGCTACTGCAGGCATGAGCACTGTGAGCAAGGAAGGCGATGCTTCAGCCATGCTCAACAAGGGCACAAGTGCGGGTTATGGCGCTGTGAACACCAAGAGCCCCATTAGCGGAAGTAAGTGAAATCAAGCAAGACAGGAGTTGGAGAAACTCCTGTCTTACCAAAATCACTGGATTTTACCCATAAAACAAGTGATTTAAGTGTTTGATTTTAAATACTCAGTCGCATTAACGGCACACAGGACCACAAATGGCATTATTGCTACAAGAACATATTAGATTTGATGATGCAGGCATAAAACTGTTGAGCGAAAGCAATACAGAAGGTGCCAAGACTCTATACATGGAAGGCATCTTTGTGCAGGGTGGTGTAAAAAATCACAATGGCAGAGTGTATCCTGTGGACCAAATCCGCAGGGCCGTGGACCAGATCAATTCATGCATTGACAAAGATAATGGTGTACCAGGTGAATTGGATCATCCCCAAGAACTTCAAATTCACCTGGACAGAGTAAGCCACACTATCACCAAGATGTGGATGGATGGCCCTAACGGTATTGGTAAGCTGAAATTGCTGCCCACACCCAGTGGCCAAATTGCAAAGACATTACTGGAGAGTGGAGTCAAATTAGGGGTCAGCTCCAGAGGATCCGGTAATGTGGACCACATAGGCAATGTGTCAGATTTTGACATGTTGACTGTGGACATCGTGGCCAAACCTTCAGCACCCAGTGCTTATCCCGTACCTGTGTACGAAGCACTGCAACATGGCAGATTTGGCAGTAACATCATGGACTTGGCAGAGAGTGTGAGACACGACGCGAAAGCGCAAAAGTATCTCACCGAAACACTCTTGCGCTGGGTCAATGAGTTGAAGATCTAAACAAGGAGATCCCAATTCTATGGAAAACAACTTACAAGAACTTCTTGAAAATGCTGTATTAGGCGACGAAGCTCGCCAGGCACTTCAGGAAGCCTTCTCATTAAAGCTCAAGGAAACAGAGGCCAAGCTTCATGAAAGCTATGCTGCACGTTATGAGCATGAGAAGCACATTCTTGTGGAGACCATGGACACCATGCTCACAGATGTTATCAAGAAGGAGCTTAATGAGTTCCAAGCTGATAAAAGATCTGTGTCTGCTCAAAAAGTGAAACTGGCCAAAGCATTAGCTGAAGCCAAAAAATCCTCTGCAAAAGAAACCGCTCACAAGCTGAAATTCATGGAACAATTCATGATGACACAGATTGCAAGTGAGTTGGCCGAATTCCGTGCAGACAGACGTTCACTCCAAGAACAAAAGCAAGTCCTGGCTCAACAATTGAATGAGCATCAAATCACTACTGAACAACATGTGGCGAAAAAGGTCCAAAAACTGGAAGAGTTTGTGTTGCGTCAGCTGAGCGAAGAGATTCGCGAATTCACCGCAGACAAAAAGTCTTTGGTGGAACAAAGAGTTAAATTGGCTCGTGAAGCCAAAACAAAACTAAACGAAGCACGTAGCAGCTTTGTTAATAGAGCAACCCAAGTTGTGGACCGCACACTTAATGAAGTCATCCGTAAGGAACTTGTTCAATGGAAAGACGACATCAAGGTGGCCAGAGAAAACAACTTTGGACGCAAGATCTTTGAGGCTGTGGCTGCTGAATACATGAGCAGTTACCTTGCAGAAGGCACAGAAACAAAGAAACTACAAAAGCAATTGCAAGTGCTCACAAGCCAATTGCAAGAAGCTCGTGTGGATATTGGCCACAAAACCCAACTCTTAGAGTCGGAAAAAAAGGCCACCCAAACTGCTCGTGAACGTGCTCAGAGAGTGGAAGTTCTAAATGAACTGCTCAGTCCCCTGAGAGGCGACAAGCGCGCCGTGATGGAAAATCTCCTACAGGATGTGAAAACCACATCACTCAAAGAGGCATTCCACCGCTACATGCCAGCTGTGATAAACAACCAGGCTCCTGTTAGCAAAAAAACAGTAGCACCAGTTGCAGCCAGATCAGTTGCGCACTCCGGAGACCGGGTCAGTCTTGTAGAGACTGCCCAGACTAAACATGAAGATCCTGATCTTCAAAACATCTTGTATTTGGCAGGCATCTCTGCCAGAAATAATTAATAGGAGATAACACCAATGAAAGGCAATCTATTCGAAGCCAATTGGAACCTGACCAAGCAAGCCCTTTGCGATAACCTGACTGGTAACCGCAAGAAGGTCATGGAAGTGGTTCTAGAAAACACCAAGAGAGACCTTGCTGGTCGCGCTGGTGTACTGATGGAAAATTCAACACCAGGCAGCACCAGCGCCGGTAACGTGGCCACCCTCAACAAGGTGATCCTGCCAGTTATCCGTCGTGTGATGCCCACTGTTATCGCTAACGAAATCATCGGCGTGCAGCCCATGACTGGCCCAGTGGGTCAGATCCACACACTGCGTGTGCGTTATGCTGATACTTTCGGTTCACCATCAGCAGTTGTGGCTGGTGCTGAAGCACTTAGCCCATTCGACATCGCCCGCTTCTATTCAGGCAATGGTAGCTCCAGCAACCCACGTGGTGCTGATACTACAACCCTGGAAGGCACAGCTGGTAAGAGACTGAACATCCAGATCCTCAAAGAAACAGTGGAAGCCAAGAGCCGCAAGCTGTCAGCTCGCTGGACCTTTGAAGCTGCTCAGGATGCACAAGCTCAACAGGGCATTGACATCGAAGCCGAAATCATGGCTGCTCTCGCACAAGAGATCACCGCTGAAATCGACCAAGAAATCTTGAACAGCCTGCGCACACTGGCTGGCGTCACACTCACATACGACCAAGGCGCAGTTAGCGGTACTGCCACATTCGTGGGTGACGAACACGCTGCTCTGTCAGTGTTGATCAACCGTGGTGCCAACCTGATCGCTGCCCGCACACGTCGTGGTGCAGGTAACTGGGTTGTTGTGAGTCCAACTGCTCTCACCATCCTGCAAAGCCAACTGCTCTCACCATCCTGCAAAGCGCAACAACTTCAGCTTTTGCTCGCACAACTGAAGGCACTTTCGAAGCTCCAACAAACACCAAGTTTGTGGGTGTGTTGAACAATGCTGTTCGCGTTTATGTGGACCAATATGCTGCTGATGATACCCCCGTGCTGGTTGGCTACAAGGGACCAGGCGAAATTGACGCTGCTGCGTATTACTGCCCATATGTGCCACTCACAAGCTCTGGTGTGATCATTGATCCAACCACCTTCGAGCCAGTTGTGAGCTTCATGACACGTTACGGCTACCTGGAACTCAGCAACACATCAAGCAGCTTGGGTAACGCAGCCGATTACTTGGCTGGTATAGCAATTAA
>Ga0209085_1000908_pt1 | contig 19720 bp, 15 predicted proteins | sample C_131016_EF_Meta_FD_187310 | JGI IMG/M metagenome (GOLD analysis project Ga0209085, IMG submission 187310) | Freshwater microbial communities from Lake Croche, Canada to study carbon cycling - C_131016_EF_MetaG (SPAdes) (version 2) | ecosystem: Environmental > Aquatic > Freshwater > Lake...
GATGGCTTGCGGATCTATCGCCACTGTCATGGTGACATGCGAGCGTTGATTATGAGCGCCGTAATCGGAAATTTCTTTTGAGCAAGGACATAAGCTCATCACTGGCACGATGACATGCAATATTAAAGTCGTCGTTACGGCGCCCGCTTGCGTACCCAACTTATTTTTCTGGATTTGTGCGGTCCACGTCACCTCGTAATCCATCAAACTTTCAACGGCAGAAACTGGTGCCTGCTTTTGGACAAAGTGAGTATAGGTAAATTGAATCATGCCTTGTTCGGCTTGTAATAACGGCAACATTTCCTGCGTCATGGTGACGAGAGCACTGCTATCCATCGCCGTATTTTGTTGTTGTAAGAGCGCAATAAAACGTGACATATGCGTGCCCTTACTGGCGGCGGGCAAGGCAACACTCATCGTAAAGTTTCCAACCGTGGGAAAGGTGCCGCTGGCAGTACGAATCGTTAAGGGATGACGTATACCCCGAATACCCACTTGCTCGATCGGCATCGCCCGCTCATCAGCAGTCGACTGCACATCGGGCATAGTGCGGTTTTTAAGAAAGGAGAGGTTTAAATCATTCATTACGCTATTTTCAAGGAAAATTGGGTTCTTTGCCAACTCTGGCGCCAGATTACTTACTCAGCGACTGTGCCAATGGCTCAATTTGTGAGTTATTAGTGCTCGGAAAGCGCTTGGCAATAGCGGCGCTTATGCCCGCGACATCAAGGCCACACTTCGCCATTAACAAGTTATAGTCGCCATGCTCGATAAATTCATCAGGCAGACCTAGTTGCAATAAGGGTTTATTGATCCCCATGGCTGTTAAGGCCTCTAAGCAAGCGCTACCAGCGCCTCCCTGAATCGCGCCATCTTCGAGTGTGACTAGAAAATCGTGCTCAAGTGCGACTTTTTTTAATAATTCAGTATCCAGTGGCTTAACAAAACGCATATTCACTACAGTTGCATCACAGGCTTCTGCGGCTGTAAGTGCTGAATAGAGCAAAGTGCCGAAACTCAAAATTGCGATCCGACTACCACTCGCTGCGCCAGCTTGACGACGTACCTCACCCTTACCTAGTGGTAAGCTGCGCAACTCTTTCGGTGGAGTACGCCCTACACCAGCACCCCTTGGATAGCGCACAGCTGTTGGATGCGACTGATGAAAAGCAGTTGTGAGTAAATCGCGGCACTCGGCTTCGTCTGCAGGTGTCATGATGAGCATGTTAGGAATGCAGCGCAAAAAGGGAATGTCGTACGCCCCCGCATGAGTTGCACCGTCTGCACCTACTAAGCCAGCCCGGTCTAAAGCAAACACCACTGGTAAATCTTGAATGGCCACATCATGAATCAACTGGTCATAGGCCCGTTGTAAAAAGGTCGAATAAATTGCCACCACCGGTTTCATTCCTTCGCACGCCATACCCGCAGCGAAAGTAACCGAATGTTGCTCAGCAATACCCACGTCGTAATAGCGCAGTGGAAAACGTTTTTCAAATTCAACTAAGCCCGAGCCCTCGCGCATTGCTGGCGTAATGCCAACTAAGCGCGGATCGGCTTCGGCCATATCGCATAGCCACTCGCCAAATACTTGGGTAAAGGTTTGTTTTCCTGCGCCTGTCGGTTTAATTCCCTCTTCAGGATTAAATTTACCCGGGCCGTGATACATCACAGGGTCGGCCTCAGCTAATTCGTAACCTTGACCTTTGCGCGTAATCACGTGCAAAAACTGTGGGCCGCCGCCCTCTAGGGCTAAGCGCCGCAAATTTTGCAACATCGGTAATAAGGTATCTAAATCATGTCCATCAATTGGGCCGAAATAGGTAAAGCCAAACTCTTCAAAAATCGTTGAGGGAGAAACCATTCCCTTAGCGTGATCTTCTAGTCGTTTGGCAAATTGCCGTAATGGTGGGGCCATTGATGACAGCGCGCGATCAATGCCCTTTTTCGTCGCCGAATAAAATTGGCCGCTGAGAAGGCGCGCTAGATATCGATTTAAAGCGCCGACTGCTGGTGAAATCGACATATCGTTATCGTTCAAAATCACGATCAACGGTAAATCTTCATAAATGCCAGCATTGTTCATCGCTTCATAGGCCATGCCCGCACTCATTGCACCATCGCCGATCACTGCGACTACCACACGCTTTTCACCTTTTGTTTGCGCTGCCCGCGCCATGCCAATAGCAGCAGAAATACTGGTGGAAGAGTGGCCAGTGCCAAACGTATCGTAGTGACTCTCAGCGCGCCGTGGAAAACCGGATAAGCCACTAAACTGCCGCAATGAATGCATGCGCTCACGGCGCCCCGTTAAAATTTTGTGGGGATAGCTTTGATGACCAACATCCCATACCAAGCGATCTTCGGGTGTATTAAAAACATAATGCAAGGCTACCGTTAATTCCACAGCACCTAAATTAGACGAAAAATGGCCACCTGTTTTAGAGACTGAATCAACGATAAACTGTCGTAACTCTTCTGCTACCTGCGGCAGCTCTTCGCGCGACAACTCTCTCAAGTCGCTGGGGTCATTAATGGTGGGCAAAATCATCTTCATAAGTCTATTTTCTTCGATTTACAACGAACGCTGCCAAGCCACGTAAAGCATCTGCACGCAAACCAAAACTATCAATACTAGCTAGGGCTTGTTGGTGCATCTCTTGGGCCTGCCTTTGAGCGTAGTCTAAACCCATCAGGGTCACATAGGTCGGCTTATCGTTGGCGGCATCTTTGCCGGCCGTTTTACCGAGGGTTTGACTATCTGCTGTGGCATCCAGCACGTCATCGACTATTTGAAAAGCTAAGCCCAGGGCACTTGCAAATGAAGTCAAGGCGCGCATTTCTGCTGGCGATAAGTTCGCCACAATGCCACCCATTTGTACTGCGCAAGTAAGTAATGCCCCCGTTTTCATTTGATGCATATTTTGTAAGCCGGCTAAATCGAGCTTTGCACCTACGCTATCTAAATCAATTGCTTGTCCACCAGCCATACCACGCGAACCAGCAGCACTGGCCAACCCCGCAATTAATGCCAGACGCATCTCGCCATCGCCGGGTGCCTTAGCCAAAATTTCAAACGCACGGGTTTGCAAGGCATCACCTACCAGTAGTGCGGTAGCCTCATCAAAAGCTTTGTGCACTGTGGGACGGCCGCGGCGTAAATCATCGTCATCCATGCAGGGCAAATCATCATGCACTAAAGAATAGGCATGCATCATTTCAATCGCGGCAGCTGCGGTATCGAGCATGTTTTCATGCTCAGCATCGGCTAGAGTGCCAGTTGCACTCGCGCGAGGATTGCCAAGTTCACCGGCGGCATAGACCAGAAGTGGTCGCATGCGCTTGCCACCCCCCAAGCTAGCGTATAGCATCGCTTCGTGTAAACGCGGGGGCACTGTTAGGGCAACATCTAAATTTTTGATGAGTGCTGCCTCAGCACGGGCAGAATGCGTTTGCACCCACGCCTCGAAATTAAATGGGTTCATACGACTATTTTCTAACCCTCAAAAACCCGCACCTGCTGCTCTACCTGCGTCAGCACAGCTTGACAATGCTTAAGAAGAGCTGCACCGCGTTGATAAGCCAATAAGGTTTCCTCTAAAGAAAGCTTGCCAGACTCCATATCGGCGATCAGTTTTTCTAAATCTTTCAACGCCTGTTCGTAGCGCAAATTGGGATCAATTGGACTCAGCGCTGCTGCACTTGCATGAGCCGGTTTTTTGGCTGGCATAACTTGGTCCCCTCGGAGAAATAAGGCAAATATTGGTAAATAAACCCCCATCTTAATGGCAAACTAATCCGTAGGTATAATCCATGCCTTCCTTTCCAATATCGATTCGTCGATGGTTGGATTGGTTGTTCCGCTTAGCTTCGGCTGACTTTTTCGGGGGTGGGGAGAATGACTAATCTGGCTACCGCGCAGCAACTTGCGCCGTCCAAACTTCAATTGCCAGTAACGGCCTATTTTGACCTTGATTTATATCAACGTGAAATCGACTTGCTATTTAAGCAGGGGCCTGCTTATGTAGGTCACGAGTTAATGGTACCTGAGCTAGGCTCTTATCAAACCTTGCGGGCCGAAAATGAAGGGCGGATACTCGTACGCAATGCCCATGGCGTTGAGCTACTGTCAAATGTTTGTCGCCATCGCCAAGCGCTGATGCTCAATGGTGCCGGTAAAGTGGAAACGATTGTATGTCCCTTGCACCGTTGGACCTACGATTTAGAGGGCGGTCTATTGGGCGCGCCCCATTTTGCAAATAAGCCTTGTCTTAACTTAGGAAAATCGCCCTTACAAAATTGGCAGGGCTTGTTGTTTGAAGGACCACGTGATGTGTGCGCTGATTTAGGCCGTCTTGGCGTCACTGCCGATTTAGATTTCACCGGTTACCTACTCGATCATGTCGAAGTGCATGAATGCAATTACAACTGGAAAACATTTATCGAGGTCTATCTTGAGGACTACCATGTCGAATCCTTTCATCCAGGACTTGGCAAATTTGTTTCCTGTGAAAATTTGCAATGGGAATTTGGCGACTGGCATAGCGTACAAACTGTGGGTATCCATAAGGATCTCAGCACGCCGGGTACCCATACTTACCGTGACTGGCATGCAGCTGTCCTGCGCTATCACCAGGGCAAATTACCTCAACATGGGGCCATTTGGCTGACTTACTATCCGAATGTCATGGTTGAATGGTATCCCGGGGTCTTATGTATTTCTACACTACATCCGCTTGGCCCTAATAAAACGCGCAATATTGTCGAGTTTTATTATCCTGAAGAAATTGCTTTATTTGAGCGCGAATTTATCGCTGCAGAACGCGCGGCCTATATGGAAACTTGCCTAGAAGATGATGAGATTGCTGAACGTATGGATGCAGGGCGTGCGGCTTTAATGGCGCGTGGCATAAATGAGGTTGGGCCTTATCAAAGCCCAATGGAAGATGGCATGCAACACTTTCACGAATGGTACCGCCGCACGATGAACTTGGAGAATCCAACATGAGCCAACCCTTAATTACTGCCAATCAATTAGAAGAGTTACTCAATTCTGGAGCTGATGTATTACTCTGCGACTGTCGCTTTGATCTCGCTAAGCCCTATGCAGGACGTGAAGCGTATCAAATGAGTCACCTACCTGGTGCTATTTATGTCGATCTCGATCAGGATTTATCTGGCCCGCAAACGGGCACCAATGGACGGCACCCATTGCCTAGTCCCGAGGTCTGGGCAAAAACCCGCCAACGCCTTGGCATTAATTTAAATACTCCGGTTGTAGCCTATGACAATCAGGGCTCAGTTTTCGCCAGTCGTCTCTGGTGGATGCTAAGGGCAATTGGTCATACCCAAGTACAAGTGCTCGATGGCGGTCTCGATGCTTGGAATGGTGCTATCGGCAGCAAGCCGCGCGAACCCATTGCGTTAGATGCTATGCCTACTGCCGTACCCTATCGTGATTTAGTGCTTGTTGATGAGGTTGTAGCAAATTTAGGTATTTCAGAAGCAGCAGCACGCCTGGTTCTAGATGCCCGAACACCCGATCGTTTCCGCGGGGAAAATGAAACCCTTGATCCCGTGGGTGGGCATATTCCAGGGGCCGCTAATCGCTGCTTCAAAGAAAACTTACGGTCCAAACAATTTAAAACAGCGGATGAACTTTACCGCGAATTTAGTATTCTTTTAGCGGGTAGATCTGCTAATAAAATTATTCATCAATGTGGTTCTGGCGTCACTGCTTGTCATAATCTCTTAGCCATGGAAGTAGCTGGCATAAGGGGCTCCCAACTCTATGCTGGCAGTTGGAGTGAATGGTGTGCAGATTCGCAGCGACCTATCGCGACAGCAGAATAACCACGCCAATACCGCAGCCGATTAACATAATTTGCCGTAAGGATTCTTGCCAATGCGGGCGGCGGTGCATTTGCGGAATTAAATCGCTGACTGCGATATAAATAAAACTACTCGAAGCAATTACTAACAAGTAGGGCATGATATGGTGCGCACGCTCTAAAAAAAAGTACGCTAATACGCCGCCCAACACCGCGAGTGAGCCGCTAATTAAGTTATAAAGTAAAGCACGGGCTTTAGAAAAACCAGCATTGAGTAAGACAATAAAATCGCCTACTTCTTGCGGAATTTCATGGGCAATAATGGCAAGTGCGGTAAAAATACCGACTTGCATATTTGCCATAAACGCAGCTGCAATCAGCACGCCATCGACAAAATTATGCAAGCCATCACCAACTAAAATAGTCCAACCACTATTCCCGGCCATTTCCGCATCATGCCCTTGATGATGATGATGCCCATCGCCTTCATGGTGATGACTGTGGCGTAATAAGGCAATTTTTTCTAACAAAAAAAATCCAAGTAAACCCATGAGTAAAGCAGCAAATAAAATGGACGGGTTCGTGTTTGGCATGGCAAATGCTTCTGGCAAAGAATGTAAAAATGCCGTGGCCAATAAAATGCCGACTGAAAAACTGACCATGGTGTTGATCATCTTGCTTAAAAAACCTAAGGACAAACTAGCGGCAATTAAAACGCTGGCTAAGCCCGCTAAAGCAGTAACTGCAACGATAAGTTGCAGGGTACTCAATCCCATCATGCGACGCCGTATTGCTTAAACCAAGCGAGGCATTTATCCCAGCCGTCTTTAGCAGGTCCAGCGCGATACGATTCACGATAGTCGGCATGAAAGGCATGCGGTGTATCGGGATAGACTTCAATTCGCGAGGCCTTAGCAGCGGCATTGGTAGCTGCTGCAGATAAAGCAGCGCGCATTTTTTCTACGGTGTCTAAGGGAATGCCAGTATCTGCACCACCATATAAGCCAAGTACCGGTGCTTTTAATTCAGCAGCAATATCCACTGGATTACGCGGACTATTAGGCGTGGGTACACCGACTAAGCGACCATACCAAGCAACGCCAGCGCGCACCTCTGGCAAAGTAGCAGCGAGCCAAGTAATGCGACCGCCCCAACAAAAGCCGGTAACGCCAACTCGCTTCACATCTCCGCCATGGGTTCCTGCCCAAGCTAGAGTCGCTTTAAGATCAGCCATTACTTCTGCATCCGGTGTCTTGGCAACAATATTGCTCATAATTTCAGCGATGGTGCCAAAGGTATTGGGATCGCCAGCGCGGGTAAAAAATTCTGGCGCAATCGCGAGGTATCCAAGTTTGGCAAAACGTCGCACAACATCAGCAATATGCTCATGGACGCCAAAAATTTCACTAACCACAATCACAATCGGCAAAGGCCCAGTACTTTTGTTTGGGCGTGCGGTGTAGAGTGGCACTTTAGTATTACCTACGGCAATGGTTTGCTCGCTGGCTTCAATCCCGACGAAGTCCGTTTGAATTGCCGCCGCTATCACGGGCTGCGCTGCGGCCACGAAACCGACACCCAAGCCGCCGATGGATACAGTCGAGACTGCCGAGGCAGCAGACGCAGCAGAAGCTACTGAAGTTTGCATAAATTTCCGCCGTTGATTTTGCATTGCCTCTCCTTAATTTTAGTTGCCAACTATCTTGGCCTATCTACTTAATGCGCTTCTTCCCAGTTATTACCTACACCAATACTTACCACAAGGGGTACGCGCAATTGTGCCACTGAGCCCATTAAACCAGGTAAAGCATCACGCAAACGATCTACCTCGGCAAATGGCGTATCAAATATTAATTCATCATGCACCTGCAAAAGTAAGCGAGTGTGTAATTTCTCTGCTTCTATCCACTGCTGCACGGCAATCATGGCTAATTTAATTAAATCGGCAGCTGTACCTTGCATGGGTGCATTAATGGCTGCGCGTTCTGCGCCCTGACGCCGCGGACCGGAACTTTTAATTTCCGGCAACCATAAGCGTCGCCCGAAAACGGTTTCTACGTAGCCACTTTCTCGCGCCTCGAGTCGTGTTCGCTCCATGTATTGGGCTACCCCGGGATAGCGCTCAAAATAAGTATCAATGTATTTTTGCGCTGCTGCCCGCTCAATACCTAGATTACCTGCTAAGCCAAAGGCACTCATGCCATAAATTAAACCGAAGTTAATCACCTTGGCATAACGGCGTTGCTCAGCGGTAACTGTCGCTAAGGCAATGCCAAATATTTCTGCCGCAGTCGCTTGATGCACATCTAAGCCGGCAGCAAAAGCAGCCAGTAAATTTTCATCTTGCGCAATGTGCGCCATGATGCGCAATTCAATTTGGGAATAATCAGCAGAAACCAACTTACAACCATCAGCAGCAACAAATGCCTCTCGAATACGCCGACCCTCTTCAGTGCGCACGGGAATATTTTGTAAGTTGGGATCACTCGAAGCCAAGCGACCAGTGACGGCAACCGCTTGAGAAAAATTGGTGTGTACGCGACCTGTTTTCGGGTTTACCATGCGAGGTAATTTTTCAATGTAGGTCGACATCAACTTCGCTAAACTGCGGTAATCTAATATACGTGCAGGTAAAGGATAGTCTTCAGCTAATTTTTGTAAAACTTCTTCATCAGTTGATGGTGCGCCTGCCGGCGTTTTTTTAATCACGGGCAATTGCAACTGGCCAAATAAAATCTCGCCAATTTGTTTGGGCGACTGAATGTTGAATGGCTGCCCCGCAAGTTGATGAATTTCCGTCTCGAGCGATAAAAGGCGCTTCCCCACGGTTTGGCCTTGCTTAGCCAATAACGCAGTATCGACCTTAATACCATTACTTTCCATAATGCCTAGTACGCGCATCGCCGGCAATTCTATTTGCTGATACACATAACATAGTCCAGGATTTGGCGCAATTTGGGGCCATAAAAATTGGTGCAAGCACAAGGTGATATCAGCGTCTTCAGCAGCATAATTACAGGCCGTGGCTAAATCGACTTGATCAAACCCAATTTGATGAACGCCTTTGCCGCAAACTTCTTCATAGCGAATAGTCTTGATACCTAAATGTCGCTCTGCCATGCTATCCATATTGTGCGGTAAGTGCGATTCCAATACATAGGATTCAAGCAAGGTATCAAATGCAATTCCCTGCAGGGTTATGCCATAGTTAGCAAAGATGTGGGCATCATATTTCAGGTTCTGTCCTACCTTAGCTTTGCTGGCATCTTCTAGCCAAGGCGCTAAACGCGCTAATACCCAGGTGCGATCGAGATGGGCTTCGCCAGTGCGATGCGCTACGGGTATATAGCAAGCCTTGCCGGCCTCTACCGCAAAAGAAATTCCGACGAGCTCAGCTACAAGCGCATCTAAGCCAGTAGTTTCTGTATCGACTGCGACAAGTTCAGCTTGATGAAGCTTTGCGAACCAGCGCTCGAATCCCGCCTCATCAACTATGCATTCATAATGTCGCCCTACGGTGTCTGTCAGCACTTCCGCCGTGGTACTGACAATGCCAGCAGCAATGGTTAAAGCTTCGTCAGCTGGCTTTTCTGCTACTGCAGCAATATCCCTTAACCAAGTTTTAAAGGCGTAGCGCTCGAATAACTCGCGTAATTTGGGCGCATCCTCTGCAACTGCATGCAGGTCATCCAAGCTGGGCAAGTGCGGTGATAAATCACAGTCCGTTTTAATCGTGAGCAATTCGCGGGCGCGTAATAACCAAGGCAGGCTCGCGCGTAAATTTTCGCCCACCACGCCTTTGACCAATTCAGCTGAGGCCATTAAATTATCTAAATCGCCAAACTCAGCCAACCACTTATTCGCTGTTTTAGGGCCAGCTTTAGGCACCCCCGGTACGTTATCTACACTGTCGCCAATAATGGTGAGGTAATCGACGATGCGCTCGGGAGGTACGCCGAATTTATTAATCACCCCGGCAATGTCCAAGCGCTCATTGGTCATCGTGTTAATTAATGAGACCGAAGAATTGACTAATTGGGCTAAATCTTTATCGCCAGTAGAGATAATCGTTTCCCATCCAGCTGCACTTGCTCGGGTCGCTAAGGTGCCAATCACATCGTCGGCCTCAACACCTGACACCATCAAGATCGGCCAACCCATGGCTCGTACCATCGCATGAATTGGCTCAATTTGCTTAACCAAGTCTTCGGGCATCGGTGAGCGATTTGCCTTGTACTGGTCATACATCTCATCGCGAAAAGTTTTACCCTTGGCATCGAAGACGCAGGCAATATGATCTGCAGCAATATCAGTTCGCGCCCGACGGAGCATATTGACCATGCCATAAATAGCGCCAGTTGGCTCGCCTGCCCCATTGCGTAAGTCGGGCATCGCATGAAATGCCCGATAAAGGTAGCTAGAACCGTCAATTAATAGGAGTCTGTGTTTAGTCATACCGCAATCGTACAATCTAGTTGCCTAACACCCATAAATAGAGGATTGTAAAGATGCGCCAACTTCGCTTGACCCGCCTTCCAGCAAGCTTGGCATGCCTTTTAAGCTTTTTTTGGGGCAGCCTGGTTTTAGGAGCCCTACCGGTTCTAGCTCAAGCCGGTAATTTGCAAGCACTGAGCCCGGAAGATCTGCAACAAATTAATGGTCCCGCCCAATCGCCAAGCAGTGCAGCCTCGACCAAGGCGGCCAGCAAGCTAACTCACCAGCCCTCCTTTACGCATACCAGCTCAAATGGGACGCAAATTACGGAATATCGAGATGCTCATAGCCCTACTAGCGTTCAGGTTAAAGGTCCATTAGGTGCCTACGATATGTCTCACCCTTCCTCTTTAATGCCGGGTGCACGCGAGCCCGCCACCACTATTCTCAGCGTACCTAGCTTCAACCTTCCGCTGCGATAAATTGGTTTTAGATAATGGCCGTTTATACCCCGCTCACCCTCTCTGAAATTACACCCTGGTTCGAGCACGAATTTTCGCTTGGCAAGGCAATGGATTTAAGAGGCATTCATGGCGGTATCGAGAATTCCAATTTTTTTCTAGATGTAGCTCAAGCCGGCAAGACTCATGAGTATGTTCTAACGATTTTTGAGCGCTTAACTGCTGCGCAGTTGCCCTACTATCTAGAGCTGATGTTGCACCTCGCCAATAAAGGTATTCCGGTACCTAAGCCAATTGCTAATCGTGCTGGAGAGATCCTTTTTACCCTCCATGACAAACCCGCTGCTATCGTGACTAAATTACCAGGGCAATCGCACCTGCAGCCCACTGCCGAAAACTGTGCGATGGTTGGTGCGATGCTGGCCAAAATGCATTTAGCTGGAGCAGATTTTCCGACTGTGCAGGCCAATTTACGCAGTCTCGCTTGGTGGCAACAAACTGCTCCTGCCATACTGCCTCATCTTTCCAGTGCCCAACAAAGCCTCTTAAATAGCGAGTTGCAATTTCAAGCAGCATTTTTTGCGAGCGCCGATTATGAACAGTTGCCCTCTGGCGCCAGTCACTGTGATTTATTTCGCGATAACGTGCTGTTTGTCGAACACCAACAGCAAACGCAGTTGGGGGGCCTATTTGATTTTTACTTTGCCGGAACCGATAAATGGTTATTTGATCTCGCGGTGACCGCCAACGACTGGTGTCTTAATACCAACCAAGCCGATTTAGATGAGCAGCGTCTGGCTGCCTTGCTGAATGCTTATCAAACTATTCGCCCCTTGAGTGCAGGCGAAAAGCGCAGTTGGTCTGCTATGCTTCGTGCAGGCGCATTACGTTTTTGGATTTCGCGCTTATGGGATTTTTATTTACCCCGCAACGCGCATATGCTCACTGCACATAACCCTAATCACTTTGAGGCGATCTTAGATAGTCGTCGTAAGCAAAAAAATAATCTCTTATGAAACTGAATAGTGTTAATGCCCAACAAGGCTACGTCTGGATTCGCCAAGGTATATGGCTCTTTAAACAAAATCCGTTGGGCTTTTTAATGCTCGTATTTTTGTATATTTTTTTAGTCCAACTGGCTATCTTAATTCCCATTGTTGGTGTCTTTGCAATTTTGCTCATCACCCCCTCATTGCAGTTCGGTTTCATGACGGGCTGTCGCCAAACGATTCAAAAAATTCGTCTTTCGCCCTTAGTCTATTTGGTTGGCCTACGCTCTTCAGGAGCCTTAGTACGGAAAAGACTTTTGCAACTTGGCCTCATTCACACTAGCTTAATTTTGGTGTTGAGTTTTATCGCCAGCTTCTTTGTTGATGTGCAAGTACTCTTGCCTGCGCTTACTGGTGATAAACCTCTGGGCATCGAGATTATTAAGCAGATGTATATCGTCTTAGGGATTGTGGTGGCACTCTATATTCCCATTGGGATGCTGATGTGGTTCTCACCAATTCTGGTAGGTTGGGAAGACATGCCGGTTACCCAAGCACTTTTTTCCAGTTGGATTGCTTGCTGGCGCAATCGCAGCGCCTTTATCATTTATTTATGCATATGGGGTGCATTGTTAGTGGCGGTGCCATTGTTGCTCAGCACTGTGTTTGAGGCGCTCAATTTGAGTGAAGTGGGTTCGTTTGTCATTGCCCCAATTTCAATGGCTTGTATGACAGTGCTGTATTGTTCTGCGTTCGCTACCTGGAAAAATTGCTTTTCCGATAATGTGGCTACCACTAACCCCGATGAGATTGGCGCTTAGCTATCGATTAGGTAGTGCTGAGCCATTCAGCATTAATCAATGGCTGCTAACTTCGCGATACTCAATTGCAACCATTTCACGCCGTGCCGCTTGAAATTAATTTGTGCACGCGCATCAGCCTCAAGGCCCTCGAGGGCAGTAATACGCCCCTCACCAAACTTGGTATGAAAAACCTGCTGACCAACCCGAAAGGGATAAATATCTCGCGCTGGTGCAGCCATGCGGGGAATATTGCTACTTAAAGCACTGTACGCTAGCCGCGGCTTACGTGCAGCAGGGCTATCTTCGTAATCAAATACCTGACTGTCATCACTATCATGCGAGTAACCACTTTGCCAAGTGCCCCCGCCACTTCGTCCCCCGCCCCAACGCGCATCTTTCATTTTGGGGGTAAGCCATTTCAAACACGCCGTCGGTAATTCTTCCAAGAAGCGTGACGGCATGTTGTAACGCACTTGACCATGCAACATGCGTGATTGCGTATGCGACAAATACAAACGTTCTTTAGCACGCGTAATCGCCACATACATTAGGCGTCGCTCTTCTTCTAAACCGTTACTTTCATTAATACTGTTTTCATGAGGAAATAAACCCTCTTCAAGCCCAGTGATAAAAACTGCGGTGAATTCCAGGCCTTTGGCAGAGTGGACGGTCATGAGTTGAATGGCATCTTGCCCGGCTTGCGCTTGGTTGTCTCCAGCCTCTAAAGAAGCGTGCGCTAAAAAAGCAGCTAAAGGCGACATCTCTAAAGTACCGGCATCGTTCTCACTTGGTATTGAAGCGGCTTTAGCATTCTGCCCAAAACCCTCTTCGGCAATAAAAGCCGTGGCAGCATTAATTAATTCTTGTAAATTTTCAACCCGGTCTTGACCTTCGCGCTCACTTAAGTAGTGTTGAATTAAACCGCTATGTTGAATTACAAACTCGACTGTTTCTGGCAACGTATTGTGCCGGGTTGCTTCGCGCATGTGATCGACAAGGCGCACAAAGCCCCCCAAGGCTGCGCCAGCCTTGCCTTCAAGTGTGCTGGCCGCAGAATACAAGGAACATTGTTGTAATTGCGCCGCATCTTGAAGTGCCTCAATGCTTCTCGCTCCAATTCCCCGTGTGGGGAAATTAACCACGCGAGAAAATGAGGTATCGTCATTGGGGTTTTCAAGTAAGCGTAAATAAGCTAGCGCATGTTTCACTTCGGCGCGCTCAAAAAACCGTAAACCGCCATAAACTCGGTAAGGCAAACCAGCAGAAAATAAATTATGTTCAATAATTCGCGATTGCGCGTTGCTACGGTAAAGCAAAGCAATCTCACTACGACTGATGCCGCTATTAATCAGCCCTTTGATTTCGTCAATGAGCCAAGCGGCTTCCATACCATCGCTCGCCGCTTCGTAAATCCGCACTGGCTCCCCATGACCCGCATCCGTGCGTAAATTTTTACCTAAGCGCGCAGTGTTGTTAGCGATTAAGTGATTCGCGACATCTAAAATATTGCCATGGGAGCGATAATTTTGTTCTAACTTCACCATGAATGGGTGAAATTGATTTTCATATAAACGCATATTTTCTACATCAGCACCGCGAAACGCGTAGATACTTTGGTCATCATCGCCAACCGCAAAAACCGAACTTGCACTGGCGCTAGCGCGACCCCCGTCATGGCCAGAAAGAAGCTTTAACCACGCATATTGCAACGCATTGGTATCTTGAAACTCATCAATCAAAATATGGCGAAAGCGCTCTTGATAATGCGTGCGAATCGGTGCATGGTGCTGCAATAATTCATAGCTGCGTAATAGTAATTCGGCAAAATCAACTACCCCTTCGCGTTGACATTGCTCATCATAGGCAGCGTAAAGCTCGGCCATCCGATCTTGGAAGGCGTCGCCTGAATGCAAATCTTTAGCCCGCATACCGCGCTCTTTTGCATGGGCAATAAAATATTGCAATTGCTTAGGGGGATATTTTTCATCATCGACTTTAAGCCCTTTTAAAAGTCGCTTTATCGCTGACAATTGATCTTGGGTATCGAGTATTTGAAAGGTTGATGGCAAACCCGCATCGCGATGATGGGCGCGTAATAAACGGTTACACAGTCCATGAAAAGTACCGATCCACATGCCCCGGGTGTTAATTGGCAAGATCGCCGCAAGGCGAATCATCATTTCTTTGGCTGCTTTATTGGTAAAAGTTACTGCAAGCACGCTAATCGGTGAAGCTTGACCCGTTTGAATCAGCCAGGCAATGCGCGTAGTGAGCACACGGGTCTTGCCGCTACCGGCGCCCGCCAAAATTAAAGCGGAGCGCGAACGGCCCTTTTCATCGCTTGGCGGCAGTGTGACTGCTTCGCATTGTTCGGGATTCAGGTTGGCGAGCAAGTCAGAGTACATTAGGCCAATTATAATTTGCCTCTTATGCCAAACCCTTTAAATCCCTCTGCTTCAAGCCCCATCAACCCCACCGCTGATTTAGAGTTGGCTAAATCCTATGAACCAGGCCCCATTGAAGCCTATTGGGGCCCTGAATGGGAACGCCGTGGCATTTCAGAAACTACTTTAGACGACCAGAAACCCAACTTCAGCATCCAACTACCGCCCCCCAATGTCACGGGTACTTTGCATATGGGACATGCGTTTAATCAAACGATGATGGATAGCCTCATTCGCCATGCCCGCATGCAAGGTTGTAATACCCTCTGGCTACCGGGCACTGATCATGCTGGTATTGCCACGCAAATTGTGGTTGAGCGACAACTAGATGCGCAAAAGGTCTCACGCCATGATCTGGGTCGCGAGGCTTTTCTAAAAAAAGTTTGGGAATGGAAAGATACTTCTGGTTCAACCATTACGCGTCAAATTCGTCGTCTTGGTGCATCCATTGACTGGTCACGTGAATATTTCACCATGGACGACAAAATGTCAGCGGCCGTGGTTGAGGTCTTTGTGCGCCTACATGAGCAAGGTTTAATTTATCGGGGCAAACGCCTAGTCAATTGGGATCCTGTCCTCGGTACCGCCGTTTCCGATTTAGAAGTGGTGAGCGAAGAAGAGTCAGGCAGTCTGTGGCATATTCGCTATCCATTAAGCGATGGATCCGGCGAATTAATCGTCGCGACAACAAGGCCAGAAACTTTACTGGGCGACGTTGCGGTGATGGTGAACCCAGAAGATGAACGTTATCGTCATCTGATTGGACAAATGGTGAATTTACCCTTATGCAACAAAACCATTCCCATCATTGCTGATAGCTATGTTGATCCTGCTTTTGGTACTGGCGTTGTCAAAGTAACTCCTGCACACGACTTTAATGACTACGCCGTTGCCCAACGCCACCAATTACCGCTCATTACGATTCTGACGCTCGATGCCAAGATTAATGAAAATGCCCCCAAAATCTACCAAGGCCTGGATCGCTTCGCCGCCCGTAAGCAAATCATTGCCGACTTAGAGGTTGCAGGTTTAATGGCGGAAGTAAAACCACATACCTTAATGGTGCCCCGTGGCGACCGCACTCAAACCATTATTGAACCGATGCTGACCGACCAATGGTTTGTTGCCGTTTCTAAACCGAGCGCTGACAACCTCTATCAACCTGGTGCGTCAATGGCCAGTGCTGCATTACATGCCGTTACGAGCGGTGCAATTCAGTTGGTGCCCGAAAATTGGGTCAGTACGTATACGCAATGGCTGGATAATATTCAAGATTGGTGTATTTCTAGGCAGTTGTGGTGGGGCCACCAAATTCCTGCCTGGTATGGCACTGACGGACAAATATTTGTAGCCCGTAATGTAGCTGATGCGCAAGCCAAAGCCAGTGCAGCCGGATACTCCGGACCACTACAGCGCGACCCTGATGTGCTTGATACCTGGTTTAGTTCGGCACTCGTACCCTTCAGTTCATTGGGTTGGCCGCAAGCAACTCCGGAGCTGAAGCACTTTTTACCTTCCTCGGTCTTAGTTACTGGCTTTGACATTATTTTCTTTTGGGTGGCGCGTATGGTGATGATGACGTGCCACTTTACGGGGCAAGTACCCTTTCATACGGTCTATGTGCATGGCTTGGTACGCGATGCTGAAGGCCAAAAAATGAGTAAGTCAAAAGGGAATACCTTAGATCCAATCGACCTCATCGATGGAATTGAATTAGCGCAGCTCGTAGACAAGCGCACTGCTGGTCTCATGAATCCGAAACAAGCGGCAAGTATCACCAAAAAAACCAATAAAGAATTTCCTGATGGCATTCCCGCTTTTGGTACCGATGCCTTACGTTTTACCTTTGCCTCTCTAGCATCGCTAGGCCGTAATATTAATTTTGATCAAAAACGCTGCGAAGGTTATCGTAATTTTTGTAACAAACTCTGGAATGCCAGCCGCTTCGTTTTAATGAATTGCCCCGGTGATGATGCAGCCAATGGCTTTGCGCCCTGTGACAATGAATGCGGTCCCGATGGTTATCTCGATTTTTCACCGGCTGATCGTTGGATTGTGTCCCAACTGCAAACCACTGAGGCAGAAGTTGCCAAAGGTTTCGCGATGTATCGCTTTGACAATGTGGCCAGCGCGATTTATCAATTTGTTTGGGATGAATATTGTGATTGGTATCTAGAGCTCGCAAAAGTTCAGTTACAAACTGGCACGCTTGCCCAACAACGCGCTACACGGCGTACGCTGTTACGAGTCCTTGAAACTATCTTGCGTTTAGCTCACCCGCTTATTCCTTTCATTACCGAAACCCTTTGGCAAACCGTTGCCCCTAAATCTGGCAAAGAACTGAGTCAGCAAGCAAGCCAATCAATTGCTTTACAGCCCTATCCCATCAGCCAGCCTGAAAAAATCGATGCAGGTAGTGAAGCGTGGATGACGCAAATCAAGGCTATTACCGATGCCTGCCGGAATCTCCGTGGTGAAATGCAAATTTCACCGGCACAAAAAGTGCCCTTGTGGATTTGCGGACCGTCAGCTTTTTTAACCCAAGCAAGTCCCTATTTAATGGCGCTCGCGAAATTATCTGAAGTGCGCATCTTTGCCGATGAAGCTAGCCTCGAGCGCGAAGGTGCGGGTGCTCCTATTGCCTTAGTTGGCGAGATTAAATTACTACTTAAAATTGAAGTCGATTTAGCTGCTGAGCAAATACGCATTAGCAAGGAATTGGTGCGAATTGCCAATGAAATTGATAAATGTCGCCAAAAATTGAATAATGAAAGCTTTGTTGCCCGCGCCCCAGACGAGGTAGTCGCACAAGAAAAACAGCGTCTTGCAGGCTTTGAGCTCAACCACGAAAAATTAGCTGCCCAACTGGAGCGCTTAAAATCATCTTAAATCCTTTTTAGAATCGAACTTTATGAGCAATGCCAAGTTAAAACCCGTTAGCAAAGCAGTATTTCCAGTTGCCGGCTTAGGTACGCGGTTTTTGCCTGCTACTAAGGCCAGTCCTAAAGAAATGCTCAATATTGTCGATAAGCCGCTGATTCAATACGCGGTTGAAGAGGCGATAGCTGCCGGGATTACTGAAATGATTTTTGTCACCGGCCGCAGTAAACGCGCCATTGAGGACCACTTCGATAAGGCCTATGAACTTGAAGCCGAGCTGGAGGCTAAAAATAAAACGGCTTTACTCGAAATTGTGCGTAATGTGAAACCGAGTCATGTCGATTGTGTATATGTGCGTCAACCTGAAGCTTTGGGCTTAGGTCACGCGGTACTTTGCGCCGAAAAATTAGTACGCGATGAGCCCTTTGCTGTCATCTTGGCAGATGATTTATTGGTTGGCGATCCAGCAGTATTGACGCAAATGCTCGCAGTGCATGATCAATATCAAGGCTCTGTTTTGGCGGTAGAAAAAATTAATCCTGCCCAAAGTAGTTCTTATGGCATTGTGGCTGGCACGCTTACTAGCCCAGGAGTTCATCGCTTAACGGGCATTGTTGAAAAACCGTTACCGAAAGATGCGCCATCAAATTTAGCCGTGGTGGGTCGCTATGTACTCTCTTCTAATATATTTAATTACATTCGTAATCTTCAGCCTGGGGCTGGCGGCGAATTACAACTTACCGATGCGATTGCTGCCTTATTAAAAGCAGAACCTGTATATGCCTACGAATATCAAGGTGTACGCTACGACTGCGGAAGTAAATTAGGCTATCTCAAAGCCACTGTAGATTTTGCTCTCCGCCATCCTGAAGTCAGTAGTGATTTTGCCGCGTTCTTAAAACAACGCTAAGTTTTTCACTAAGCTTGCGGCTTAGCCTCGACTGCTAAAAAATTTAGCGGCGCTTGAGGTAAAAAACAAAGGTATCGTTCACTACCTCAGTAGCGATCAGTTGGTTTCCAGTTTGTTTGGCAAACGCTGGGAAATCATGTTTTGCCCCTGCGTCGGTGGCGATAATTTTGAGAATTTCTCCGGACTGCATATCGGCTAAGGCTTTTTTGGTACGCAAGATTGGCAATGGGCAATTCATCCCGACGGCATCAACCTCACGATTGGCATGGGGCAATTCGGTGACGGTGCTCTCATTAAAAGTAACTTGATTCTCGTTCATGCTATTTAACCTGCAGTTATTTCTGCAGTTTTCTCCCTAATCCATTGTTGTACGCTTGCTAAAGCCGCCGGCAAAGCACTTGGCATTGTACCGCCCGCCATCGCCATTTCGGCTTTTCCGCCGCCTTTTCCGCCCACCTGCTGAGCCACAAAATTCACTAAATCCCCTGCTTTTATATGGCTTATTTTATCGGCTGTCACGCCTGCGATCAAGCTGACCTTATCCCCTTGCACAGAGGCTAAAACGATCGCGGCAGTTTTCAGCTTGGCTTTTAAAGCATCTAGGGTTTCACGCAATATCTGTGCATCTGCACCATCAAGGCGGAGCGCTAATACCATTAGGCCATTTACCTCAATTGCCTGCGCCGCAAGTTCATCGCCCTGACTAGCGGCCAATTTTGAGTTCACTCGCTCAAGCTCGCGCTCGGTTTGACGCAAAGTATCTTGCAGCTGGGTAACTCGAGTTGCTAGCTCTTGCGGATTACTTTTTAATACCTGCGCCACCGCATTTAGCTTATCTTCCAAATCTTGTAAAAAATGTAAGGCGTTATTTCCAGTGACCGCTTCTACCCTACGAATACCAGCAGCTACTCCAGACTCTGAGGTTACCTTGAGGCTTCCAATATCACCAGTGCGACCGACATGGGTGC
>Ga0209085_1000909_pt1 | contig 19683 bp, 26 predicted proteins | sample C_131016_EF_Meta_FD_187310 | JGI IMG/M metagenome (GOLD analysis project Ga0209085, IMG submission 187310) | Freshwater microbial communities from Lake Croche, Canada to study carbon cycling - C_131016_EF_MetaG (SPAdes) (version 2) | ecosystem: Environmental > Aquatic > Freshwater > Lake...
TCCATTTATTGAAGCATCCATTCTATCAAGCATGGAATGAAGGAAAACTAAGCAGAGAAATTATAAAAGATTATGCCGAGCAATATTATCATCACGTAAAGGCATTCCCTCGTTATATTAGTGCAACCCATTCACTGTGCGAAGATATTGCTAATAGAAAAATTTTACTTGAAAATTTAAATGATGAGGAAGACAAGCATAATGATCACCCTAAATTATGGAAGCAGTTTGCTGTGGCTTTAGGAGCTGACAAAAATGAAATTGAAAAAGTAAAATTAGAAAAACACACTTCTGAAATGATTGATAATTTCTTTAAACAAGGAAGATCAACTTATGCTGAAGGGCTTGCTTCTCTATATACTTACGAAAGACAAATTCCTGAAATAGCGGAAGTTAAGATCGATGGTCTTAAGAAGTTTTACGGAGTAAACTCAGAATCTGGACTTGCATTTTTTGAAACTCATAAAAAAGCTGATGTTTATCACAGACAAGAGTGTGAAGTTTTATTAGACAATCTTTCTAAAGAAGAACAAGCAAAAGCAGAAAATGCAGCTCTTACTACTGCAAAATATCTTTGGAACTTTCTTTCAGGCGTAGCGCAAAAGCATAATCTTAGCGTTCAAGCAGCAGCCTAAATCTTTTTTTAAATATCCTGTGGCAAATTACACCACAGGATATTTATGCAAATAGTTTAAAATATTAGTTATGACAATTGAAAGACCACAACTAAAACCAGAGAGAGCTTTTTTTTCTTCGGGACCTTGCGCCAAAAGACCAGGCTGGTCTATTTCTAATTTGCCTATTTTTACATTAGGAAGATCACATCGCTCTAAAATTGCAAAAGATAAATTAAAAGAAGTTATCACTTTATCGAAATCATTATTAAAACTTCCAAGTGATTACAAACTTGGCATTGTTGCAGGGTCAGACACAGGTGCGATTGAAATGGCAATGTGGAGTTTGTTGGGATTTACTGGAGTTGATATTTTAGGTTGGGAAAATTTTGGTAACGACTGGATAAAAGATGCTGTCAGTCAGTTAAAAATAAAAAATTTAAATGTTCATAAAGCTGATTATGGAAAACTTCCAGATTTAACAAAAATAGATTTTAATAATGACGTTGTATTTACTTGGAACGGAACTAGTTCCGGCGTGTGTTTACCGGACGCCAATTGGATAAAGGACGATCGAAAAGGCCTTACAATATGTGATGCAACATCATCAGTTTTTGCGATGCCAATGGATTGGAAAAAATTAGATGTAATCACTTGGTCATGGCAGAAAGTCTTAGGGGGAGAAGGAGGTCATGGCATGATTGCATTGTCACCTAGAGCTTTAGAAAGACTTAAAACATACCAACCTAGTTGGCCAATTCCTAAAATATTTAGATTGGCGGAAGATAAAAAAGTTTTAGAAGGCGTCTATGAAGGCGAAACTATTAACACTCCATCCATGCTTTGCGTTGAAGATTGTATAGACGCATTATTATGGATTGAATCTATAGGAGGTTCAGAAGGTGCTATTAAAAGATCAAAGAAAAACTTAGATGAAGTTAAATTTTTTGTTAAAGAAAATAAAGACTGGATTGATTTTTTAGCTGAACAAGAAAATACTATTTCTTCTACTAGCATTTGCTTAAAAATTATTGATCCAAAATTTAAAAAATTAAGCAAAGAAGATCAAGCAGCCAAATTAAAAGCTATCAATCAAATATTAGAAAAAGAAAATATTGCTTATGATGTGAATTCTTATAGAACAGCACCGGCAGGCTTTAGAATCTGGGGAGGAGCAACAATTGAAACAGCCGATGTTGAAAAATTACTTCCTTGGATAAAATGGGCTTATTTAACAAATTTAAATGTATAAAGTTTTAATTGCAGACAAATTAAGTAATGAAGCGCTAGCCATTTTTAAAGAGAATGGAATTGAAGCTATTACTAAGACAGACCTCGATACAAAATCATTAATAAAGGAACTAAAAGATTGTGATGCGCTTGTTGTTAGATCGGCAACAAAGGCTACAAAAGAAGTAATTGAAGCTTGTAAAAAACTTAAAGTAATTGGTAGAGCTGGAATCGGAGTTGATAACGTGGATCTGGAAGCCGCTACAAGTAATGGAAAAGTTGTAATGAATACTCCATTTGGAAATTCTATTACGACAGCAGAACACGCAATTACGCTAATGCTTTCCACTGCCAGACAAATTCCTTACGCTGACAAAACTACCCATGAAGGCAAATGGGAAAAATCTACTATTAAAGGAGTGGAGGTTACTGGAAAAATTTTAGGAATTATTGGTTGTGGTAATATTGGAACAATTGTTGCGCAACGTGCTTTAGGATTAAAATTAAAAGTAATCGTATTTGATCCGTTTTTACAGGACAAAAAAGCATTAGAGCTTGGAGTTGAGAAAGTTAATTTAGATGATTTATTTAAAAGATCAGATTTTATTACATTGCATACACCTCTTAATGAAAAAACAAAAAACTTAATCAATAAAGATGCATTTAAAAAAATGAAAAAAGGTGTTCGTATTATTAATTGCGCAAGAGGTGGCCTGGTTGATGAGGCGGCCTTAAAAGAGAATTTAGACAGCGGTTATGTAGCAAGTGCTGCCCTAGATGTTTTCGTTGAAGAACCACCAAAAGGAAGCCCTTTATTAGGAACAAAAAATTTAATCCTCACCCCTCACTTAGGAGCGTCTACTACAGAAGCTCAAGAAAAAGTTGCGGTGCAAATCGCAGAACAAATATCAGATTATTTAAAGACAGGAGCTATAACTAATGCTGTTAATACTTTTTCATTAACTGCAAAAGAACACCAGTCTGTTGCGCCATACTTAAAGCTATCAAGTTTATTAGGTGGTTTTGCAGGTCAATTAACAGAGAGTGCTATTAAATCTATTCAAATAGATTTTGAAGGAGGTGCTGCAAATGTGAATAGCGCTCCACTTACTCAAACAATTATTTACAGTTTATTAAAACCAACGACAGAAAGCATTAATATTATTAACTCGGTTTTAGTTGCAAAGAGTAAATCAATTTCAATTTCAGAAGTTAAACATCAAAAAGAGAATGATTATCAATCTTTAATTAAGTTAACAGTGACTACAGAAAAACAAACAAGAACAGTATCAGGTACTATTTTTGGCGGCAGAGCAAGAATAGTTGAGATTAAAGGAATTAAAGTTGAGGCGGATTTATCAGAGCACAATTTATACGTAACTAACCAGGATAAACCTGGTTTTATAAAAGATTTATCCAAAATTTTAGCAGATAACAAAGTTAACATTGCAACGTTTCATTTAGGAAGAGTTAATGCTGGCGGGGAAGCTATCGCTATTATTTCAACAGATAACAAAATTGAAAATTCTGTTTTGGAGAGTATTAAGAAAATACCTTTAGTTATCCAAGCAAAATACATTCAATTTAAAGACAAAGAGTATGAGTAGTTCTTCAGAACTAGTTTGCACTTTTGTAGCTAAAAAAAAAATAGATTTTAAAAGTCTCATAAGTTTTTTTTCAAAAATTCAAAATACCGAAGATTATAAAATGCTCTCAAAAAGAGCTCTAGATCTTTATTGTGGAGATATAAGTAAAAAAAAAAAAGAAGAACTTAGAAAGTTTTGCTTTAAGAACAAAATTGATCTTTGTATTCAAAATCCTAAATGGAGAAAAAAGAAAATATTTTTAGCTGATATGGATGCAACCATGATTAAAGATGAAACTTTAGATAATCTTGTAAAGATAGCAGGAATAAAAGCAGACATTGATAAGCTAAGTAAACTTGCGATGGATGGAAAAATTAGTCTCAGAGAGACATTGAAATTTAGAGTTAGTTATTTAAAAGGAAAAAGTACTCAACTTATAAAACGAGTTGTAAAAAAAATTAGATTTAGCGAAGGTTCTAAAGTTTTAGTGAGGACATTAAATAAAAACGGTTACCACACTAATCTGGTCACAGGAGGATTTCAACCTATCTCCAACTATGTAGGAAAAATTTTAGGCTTTAAAAAAGTAATTAGTAATAAATTTGTAATAAAAAATAATAAGTTTACTGGAGAATATATTCCAATTACAGGACAACAAAATTCTAAATTATTTTATTTAAACTACATTTGTAAAAAGAAACGTTTTGATAAGATAAAACATGCAATCTCAGTAGGGGATGGCGCGAATGATCTTGGGATGTTACAGAATTCAGGTCTTGGTATAGGCTATCGGCCCCATCATATAATAGAAAAAGCAGTTGATAATCATATTCGTTTTACGGATCTTACAACTATTCTATTTTATTTGGGATTTAATGAAAAAGAATTTTCTAAATAACTTCCTTTAAAAAATTAAGCACTTCGTTTGCGTGATCTTTAACTTTAACATTGTTCCAGATTTTAATTATTTTTCCCTTAGCGTTAATTAAAACGCTTGTTCTTTTAATTCCCATAAATTTTTTTCCATACATACTTTTTTCTCCCCATGCTCCATATTTTTTAAGCACTATATTTTTTTCATCTGATAGTAATTGAAAAGGAAGTTTGAATTTATTGATAAATTTTTTATGACTTTCTATAGTATCTTTTGAAACTCCGATAACTTCGCAATTTAATTTTCTAAAATCTTTATAAAGTTTTGAAAAATCTTTAGATTCTATTGTGCAACCAGGGGTATTATCTTTAGGATAAAAATAGATAAGTAGAAATTTATCTTTATTCTTTTTAAGCTCAAATTCCTTGTTGTTGCTAGATGGAATTTTAAAATTAGGCGCTAATTTATTTTCTTTAATCATAATATTTCGTTTAATAAATCTAAAATACTTTATAAAATACATTTTATGAAGATAAAATCTCATCTACAACTAGTGGAGGAAGCAAGTTTACATATAGTGACTCTTACACCTGAAGAAGCCAAAACAAAATTAGATAAGAATACAATTTTAATAGACATTAGAGATATCAGAGAATTGTGGAGAGAAGGAACAATTGAGAATGCAAAACATATCCCAAGAGGAATGTTAGAATTCTGGCTTGATCCTAGTAGTCATTATTACAAGGAAGAATTTGCCGTTGATAAAAATAAAATATTATTTTGCGCACAAGGAATGCGCTCAGCTCTTGCTACTAAATCTTTAAAAGATATGGGTTTCACAAATGTAGCCCATGTAAAAGGTGGATTTGAGGCATTAAAAAAATATAATTTTAAGATAACTGAAGTTAAAAAGAAGTAATTATTTTTTTGCTTCGTTAAAGACAAATTCCAAACGATCTTGTCCCCAAAACATTTTTCCATTTACGACAAACGCAGGAACTCCAAATATCCCCTTATTAAAACAGTCATTGGTTCTTTTTATTAAATCATTTTTAATAATTGGATCATTATATTTTAAAGAAAATAAATCAGAATTTATTTCCTGATTTTTTATAAATTTTTGAAAAACTTCTTCATCATTTATATTCATTGAATCAACCCAAATAGCGTTGAAAGCTTTATCTACAAAAGATCTAAGAAAATTATCTTTCTCAGCAACTAATGCGGCTCTCATAAGATCAACAGTCTTAATAGGAAAATATCTGTTGAATTGATATTTTACTTTATATTTATCAGCCCAAAGCTTGCAGTCTTTGATTAAATATTTTGCTTTTAATGGAATAAATGCAGGGGCAGTAATTCCAGCTAGTTTATGAAGTCCTCCCACAAGAACTGGCATATAGTTTACTTTTTCACCAGTTTCTTTTTCAAATTTTTTTATCTGAGTATGAGCTAGATACGAATAAGGACTTCCGAAATCAAAATAGAAATCTATTTTTTTCATATTTATTTATAACTCTGAAGTAGATTATTAGCTACTAAGACTTAATCAAATAATTTTAATTTCTGAGCTGCGAGAAGTCTTAAGATTAAATAAACTCCAAGACCAATAGGTCCTAAAAAATAAGTAAGTATCAAAGGAACAAGGACTATAAACTGCAAAGCTTTGTTTTTAGCAGCGTCAGTTGCAATCCAAGCACCTAGCATTAGATTTGCAGTTAAGAAATGTATCCAAAATAATAACAATATATTTTTATCACTAAATATTTTTTTAAGTTGTTCGATTCCCATATAAAGTTCGAAAGTTTTACCCTTATCTAGTAAGTTAGAAAATATGCCATCAGAAGTATTTATATAAATATAAAAAACATAAAAATAAGTAAGACTTAATATCAGCGGAACTAAAATGCTGTTTACTAAAACTTTAGTACCACTCCAGCCTGGAAGAAAAGCAAGTAGAATCCATAAAGGGATTACGCCGATGTTTGTGAAATGATAAATCATTTCTAGAGTGAAAAAATCTTTTAAAGTGTTAAGCATATGTTAGTAAGCACTATTATATGAGATTTAATAAATCTGCAAAGCAATCAATAAATAGCAGAGAAGATATCAAAGAACTTTCTTTAAAATATCTCGATAAATATCAACCTTCAAAAAAAGACCTAAGAATTTATTTATATAGAAAAGTCTTGGATACAGACTATTTAAACAAAGATAAAGAAAGTATCTTGAGAGAAATAGATGCTGTTATTAGCAATCTTGAGAGCATGGGAGTTGTAAATGATATTATCTATTCCGAGTTAAAATCAAAGAATTATCTTAAAAAAGGTTACTCATTAAATAAAATTAGAATGAACTTGGCGCAGAAGGGAATAGATGGCGAGTTGTTAAAAAAAACAATGAATGACATTCAAAAGGATAATATTGATCCAGATTTTTATGCAGCGATTAGAGTTTGCAGAAGAAGAAGAATAGGACCTTATCGTCCAGATGCAAATAGAGAAATTTTTTACAAAAAAGACACTGGAGTTTTGGCAAGAGCAGGATTTAGTTATTCAACCTCTAAGAATGTATTAGGTTTAAATAAACAAGAGCTTAAGATTTTCGAGAAGAAGATTTAGTTTTTTTACTTTTTTTACTTTTTTTAATTTTTTTATTAGCAACTAGTTGATTTACTGTATTTCTTAAAAAATTTGCGCATATAATAAAAACAATTATTCCAAATATAAAAACTCCACCAACAATTTTTATGGCAATGTCATGTTTCATGTAATTTTATCTTAGAAGATTGGAAGATCTCTTTAATATCATCGCAGGATTCGCAAAGTCTTTTTTACCGTATATTATTTTTTTACCAGAAAATGTAGTTAAAATTGCTCCTGCATGTTCAGCAATTGCATGACCTGCAGCAATGTCCCATTCCTTTGCTCTTGCTCTTGCGGCATAAATATCAAATTCGCCCGAAGCTATTAAACAAAATTTCAGTGAGCTTGAACATTTTATAAACTTTGTAACGTTATATTTTTTATGAATGTTTAAAATAATGTCAGAGGGTGCAGGACTATTTGAAAGTGCTAAAATTTCATTTTTTTTAGAAAGTTTTTTACCAGTTAGTTTAATTTTTCGATTTTTATTAATTTCATAAGCATTATTTTTTCCAAATGAATAAAATAATCTTTTAAGTTTAGGCGCATAAATAACTCCAAGGACAGGCTTTTTATCTAAAATTAGCGCTGCATTTAAAGTGTACTCGTTTCTATTTTTTATATATTCACGAGTTCCATCAATAGGATCAATTAGCCAGAAATTTTTTCTATCAAATTTATTAATTTCATCTACATTTTCTTCAGAAACTATTTGAATGTTAGGTGTTAAATAAGAAATTTTTTCTTGAAGAATTTTATCCACTAATAAATCACCATTAGTAACAGGCGTGTTATCTTTTTTGATAGTAATTTTTAAATTTTTTCCTGAAAGTCTAACACTTTCTTTTCCTGCTTGATAAAAGCTAGGAATAAGTTCCTCTGTTATTTTTTTAAGATTAATTTTTAACATTAATTTTTTCTAATAGAATTATATCTGCAACAATTGTTTTTTTTCCAGAATTTTCAAAATTAACAGTGACGATATTTTTAATAATAGATTGTATTTGACCAATACCCCATTCTTTATTTTTGGGATTAATCACATAGTCTCCGGGCTCATAGTCAAAAATCATTTTTTACTTATACTTATTTCTTTCTATAATGTAAGAGTGTCTAAAAATTGTCTATGACTGTAATACCAAAAACAGAATTAAGTAATAATTTATTGGGATTAGATAAGGCGCCAAGCGAAACAAAAGTTGTTGTTGCTATGTCTGGAGGAGTCGACTCCTCAGTTGTAGCAGGACTTATGAAAATGAACGGATATAAAGTTGTTGGTATTACCTTGCAACTTTATGATTATGCTCAAATTAATAAAAAACCCGGAACCTGCTGCGCAGGGCAAGATATTTATGACGCAAAAAGAGTTTCAGAAAAATTAGATATTGATCATTATGTATTAAATTACGAAAGTAAATTTAAGAATGAAGTCATAGAAAAATTTGCAGATTCATATTTAAGAGGTGAAACTCCTATTCCATGTGTGAATTGTAATCAAACAGTTAAGTTTAGAGATTTATTTGAATCAGCAAAAAATTTAAATGCCGATGCATTGATTACAGGTCATTATGTAAAAAAAATTATAGATAATGGAATTTCTAAAATGTATAGGCCAAAAGATTTAAATCGTGATCAAACATATTTCTTATTTGCAACTACACAAGAGCAATTAAATTATTTACACTTTCCATTAGGAGATCTTCCTAAAGATGAAACAAGAAGTATTGCAAAAAAACTTAATTTAGAGGTTGCGGACAAACCAGATAGCCAAGATATTTGTTTTGTTCCAAATGGTAATTATGTATCTGTGATTGAACGTCTAAGACCGGAAGCAAATGAACCTGGAAATTTTGTAGATACAAAAGGTAATATTCTAGGAAGACACGAGGGAATTATTAATTTTACAATAGGACAAAGAAAGGGAATAAAAATTTCAGGAGAAATTCCATATTATGTTGTTAAGATTAACGCAAAAGACAAACAAGTTGTTATTGGAAAAAAAGAAGAGCTAGAAATTAAAAGAATAAAAATAGAAAATATTAATTATCTCGCTAATAAGAACAGTGATTTTAATGAAAATATATTTGTTAAAGTGAGATCAACGGGAAAGCTTATAGAGTCAAAACTAGATGTTCATAAAGAAGTGGTGACTTTTGAAAATGCAGAATTTGGAGTGTCCCCTGGACAGGCATGTGTATTCTACAAGCCCGATAAATTAGGGGTTAGGGTTTTAGGTGGTGGCTGGATAAGAGCTACAGAGTAAAAGAAACTATTTTTTCTTATTTCTTCTTCTATTTCTTCTTATTTTTGATCCAACTTTTCTTCGTCCTCTATGTTTTTTTGGGTATCCCATGTTTTTATATTAAAAGTTTATATCTAAATTAATTATCAAAACAAAAAACAAACACAATAGATTTATTAAAATAGAATTTGATTTTTTTTCTAGTTATGATTTAACCGCAGATATGGGTATATTCAAAAACAACCAAGAAGTAGTCTACAGATCAGATTTTGATAAAAAAAACAGAGCTGATATTAGAACTCTAGTTTTAGAAAAGAACGCTAGAGATGAATATGATAAAAAAATCCAAAATAGAATTGTTGTAGCCCTATCGTTTTGCTTAATTATTGGATTAGCTTTAGCTTTAATTAAATAATTCCTCACAAAATATTAAATGTTTACTCAGTTTTTTGACGAACTGAACATCAAAACCAACGGTAATAAATTATTTAAAATTACAGATAAAGTTTTGCAGTTTGTAGATCGTTCCAAAATTTTAAATGGCATATTAAATATATCAATCTTGCACACAAGTGCGTCGTTAATTATTCAAGAAAATGCAGATGATGATGTACAAAAAGATCTCTTAAATTTTTATGATAAATTAGTGCCAATGGATAACGAATTGTATATTCATAGTACAGAAGGCAAAGATGATATGCCCGCACATATCAAATCCTCTTTAACCAATAGCAATTTAACTATAAGTATAAAAAATAACAAATTAATTCTAGGAACCTGGCAGGGAATATATTTATTTGAACATAGAATTGAAACGCAGGTCAGAAAAGTTTTTTTACATCTTATAGGACAACAGTAATTATGAATTCTAGATTAAACATTGTATTAATTGTAGGTAGTGCGCCAGATGCTTTAAGGATAAAAAAACAAGATTTATCTTTGTTCTCAAGTCGCGTTGTTATTAATAATGCTTGGCAATTAACAAGTGATTGGAATTACTTAATTTATCCTGAAGACTTTCCAAATAAAAACTTGCCCCCTGATTCAATCTTAATTAATAAAAAAATAGTTACGGCACGTGAATTTGTACCAGAGCAAAATTCTTTTGGAGGATTTGTTTACGGAGGGGGCACAATGGCATTCACAGCTGGTTATTGGGCTTTAGGTGCTTTAAAGCCAGATGTGATCGCTTACTTAGGTTGTGACATGATCTATCCAGAAGAATATGGAATTCAAAGTCATTTTTATGGCAATGGTAAAGCAGATCCTTTGCGTTCAGACATCACATTGCAATCCTTGGAAGCAAAGTCCATTCGTTTAATGGCACTTGCTAAAATCAATAATTGCGCAGTAGTTAATTTATCTGAGCTACCTAAATCACGATTATTATTTCCACGCATATCAATAACTGAACTATTAAAAAAGATAGATCAAAATGATTTGGTGTGTGATCAAGACATAAAATTAGATTCTAAATCTGTAAAAAAAGCTTTAGATCTTGAAGAGCAGTTGGCGTATATGGTTCCATCAGGAAGATATTGGGAGTCTTTAAAGGAATTTGATCAACTAAAATTAAGCGAAATAGATTCTCTATGGCTTAAGTCTGCATCTAAGTTGAATTAGAAGATAGTTAAATTAAATTTGATAACGCAATATGACAGTAATCAAGTAGCAAAACTTAACTATTATTCACAAAAGTTTATACTTATGTTAATCAAGGCACATTAGAAAGAAGTGTAAAATTACGAGTATAACAAATGGCGGGGTAGCTCAGTTGGTTAGAGCGCAGGACTCATAAGCCTGAGGTCGGTGGTTCGATCCCACTTCCCGCTACCAAATAGTGCAAACAATTTATGTTTAACGTCTCGTGCATTCAAATTACTTCAGATAATAATGTCTTTTCTAATTTAGAAAAAACAACAGATTTGATAATTAATTCTATTAAGAAAAAGGCAGATTTAATTATTACTCCAGAAAATACTTCTCTATTTACTTTAGATCATAGTGAACTTTTAGAAAAAGCAGAGGAAATGAATAATAATTTCTTTTTAGAATCTATAAGCAAAATTTCAGAGAGTTATAAAAAATGGATTTTAATTGGATCATTGCCAATAAAACTATCAAAAAAGTTACTAGCTAACAGATCTGTGCTTTTTAATCCCAAAGGAAAAATTGTAAATTATTATGACAAGATTCATATGTTTGACGTCAATCTTTCAAAAAACGAAAAATATGAAGAGTCAAAAAAATTTTTATCTGGGAAAAAGAAAGTTTTAGCAAAGTTACCTTGGGGATTGATGGGACTTACTATTTGTTATGATGTTAGGTTTCCAAATTTATATCGAGAGCTTGCAAAAAAAGGTGCAATATTTATGACGGTGCCATCAGCATTTACTAAGATAACAGGCGAAAAACATTGGCATACTTTATTAAAGGCAAGAGCCATTGAAAACTTTTCTTATATATTTGCAGCCGCTCAAACAGGTAGGCACTATAATGATAGATTAACATACGGGCATTCTTTAATTATTTCTCCTGATGGAGAAATTTTAAGAGAAAAAGAAAAGGGAGAAGGTTTTATTATTGCAAAAATTAATGAAAATCTTCCAAAACAATTAAGAGCTAAAATTCCAAGTCTTAAATCGAATTAATATTTCTTGTAGCTTTTTACTTCAGAGATATTTGATTTTGTTAAACTGTTAATTTTGTTTTTAAAGCGCGATCTTTCATCGTTAGTAAAATAAACATCCCTTGCAAGCTTTATAAATTTCTCTTTAAAATTACTTTTTCTTTCACAATCTCTAATGGCATCTTCAATTTTCCATAATTTAAGATTAATTGATTTGAGCTTTTTATATAATTTTGTAAGTGATTTAGACTTTTTAATATTTCTATTCACCGTTTCTTGTAAAGAACCCAATTCTTTTAAAACAATTTTAACTTTAGATTTATCTTTGATTTTATTTTTTTTTATCTCAAGAATTGATATTTTATCGAACAATTCACCTGCTGATATTTCAGAGTAAATTTTTTTTGTAATTTCCATAATTAATCAATAATGTTCTTTTATAATATATGTCAAATATTTTGATAATAAAACTTGGCTCTCTAGGAGACGTTGTTCAAATTTCCGGTGCTTTAAGAGATATAAGAGAACATCATCAAAATGATAAAATCACAATTTTAACTACCACAAAATATTTAAATTTATTTCAAAATTGCCCATATGTTGATGATTGCATAGAAGATAAAAGGTTACCCAGATACAATTTTTTTTATCTCTTCAATTTACGAAAAAAAATAAACGATGTTAATTTTGAAAAAGTTTACGATTTACAAAATTCTAATAGAACAAATTTTTATAAAAATTTTCTTTTTAATATAAAAAACTGGTCAACTTCAAAAGACGCTCCCGAAAATCAATACAATAACTCAGTCTTACAAAGATTTGATGATCAATTAAGAAAGTCCAATATTAAAACAAAGTACACTTTAGCACCAGATTTTAACTGGGCGACAGAACGTAGTAATAATTATAATTTAGATAGTAATAAGAAATATATTTTATTTTTTCCTTTTTGTTCTAAAGATTTAATTCATAAGCGCTGGCCTTATTTTGCTGAGCTCATAAACTTGATAAAAGAAAATCATACGGATTATGAACTAGTCATTGCACCAGGACCAGATGAAATAAAAGAAGCTAATGAATTTAATATAAAAATTGCATTAGATAACGTAAGACCATTAAATTTTTTTCAACTCGCGTCTTTGATTAAAAAATCTCATTTTGTCATAGCAAATGATACGGGACCAGCTCATATGGCAGCACACCTAGGCATCAAAGGTATTGTTATTTTTGGACCTCATACCACACCTAAAAAAGTTTCGATCGAAAGAGAAAAATTTTTAGCTTTGCAAACAGATGATTTAAAATCTCTTATGGCAGATAAAGTTTATGCTTTAATTAAAAGCTCGATTATAAGTTAAGTAAATTTGAATATTTTTTAATTATTTCTTTCCAATAAAATTTTTTAGAAAATTCTTCTGCGTTTTTTCCAAGTTCCAAATACTTTTTATTTTGAATAATTGTTTTTAAAGCTTCGTAAATTTCAGCATGATTGCTTCCATTGCATAAAATTCCAGTTTTATTATTTTGCACAGCATCAGGAGCTCCACCATCTTTTCCTGCTATAGAAGGCACTCCATAACTCGCTGCCTCAATATAACTGATGCCAAAACCCTCAACAGAGGTTCCTTCAATTCTCGAAGGCATTAAAAAAATATTTGAGTTTTTAAGTAGAGCGTTTTTTAATTCAGAACTTATATTTTTTTTAAAAACTACATTATTTTCTAAACCAAGTGATTTAGTAGTTTTTTTAAGATTTTCTTCCTCATCACCACTGCCAATAATTACGTATTTAAAATTAGGGTAAATAGAGTGAAGATTCTTTAACGCCAACAAAGAAAAGTCGATACCTTTTCTTTTGTCAAACCTTGAGACGGTAATAATTTTGATTTCCGAATTATTAAATATTTCTTTTGCCTCCCTAACTGTTTCAGTACCTATTAATTGAGGCTCGTTAATTCCTGGGTTGATCACTTGTATTTTTTGCTCATCAAAGCCTTTTTCTAAAGCTAAATTTTTAGTAAATTGAGAATTTGCAATAATAAATTTGGCTTTTTTTAGTGCAGCAATGGATCTTTTATTTAAAGCACTTCCTATTGAATGATTAATTTCTTTTCCGTGTATTAAACAGAAAATTGGAATTTGGTTAAATATATTGTCAGTTATTAACTCAATGCTTTTCCAATGATCTGCAACTATAGCTTTTACGGGTTCTTTATTTAAAATTTCTTTTAGAAGATTAAATTTTCTATATTTTTTTAAAATTTTAAATCCGCCTATTCTTTTAGTTTCAAAAAAATTTTTTTTGTCGTAATTTTCATCACCGGTAAATGAATCTGCCAAAACCTTAATAGGATGAAGTTTATGTAAATGAATTGTGAGACCTCCCATCAAACTTTGCATTCCACCCAATTCAGGAGGATAGCTTCTAGTTGTTACAATTATCATTTAATTTTTTTCCATTTAATATTGCAGCCCATGCTCGGATATTGATTTATTGGACCTTTTGTTGTTTTTGATATTAATTCCATAGCAATTAGTAATTCACTTTCATTTTCAAGGACAGGTTTTAGATTATTAATTTTTCTAACTCTACCTCGATATTGTAATTCATTATTTTTATTATAACCAAAAAAATCAGGAGTACAGACAGCTCCGTAGTTGCGAGCCACTTCTTGATTTTCATCATAAAGATATGGAAATTTAAAACTATTAATTTTTGAAAATTTTTTCATATTTTCAAAACTGTCCTCAGGATATTCTTTTGTATCATTAGACATGATTGCAACTGAATTGATGCCAATTTCAGATAATTTATTAGTAATTTTTACTATTTCTTTAATCACGGCCTTTACATAAGGACAGTGATTGCAAATAAACATAATTAAAGTTCCGTTAATTCCTTTGATATCTTTTAGGGAAATTAAGGTTTCTTCTGTTGATTTTAATTTAAACTCTTTAATTTTTTCTCCAAAATTACATATTGGTGTTTCTGTTAAAGACATAATTTTATTTTACTATTTGGAATATTTGTTATGAATATAACATGATCTTTCAACTAGGTAATAAAAAATTAGTATCCGAAGGAAAACATTGGGTAGCATCAACAGCAAATGTTATTGGGGATGTAGTTTTAAAAAAAGATTCTAGTGTTTGGTTTAATGCAGTGATTAGAGGAGATATCGAAAATATTACTGTAGGCGAAGGTAGCAATGTTCAGGATAACTGCGTTTTGCATACTGACAATGGTTTTCCATTAAAAATTGGTAAAATGGTTACAGTGGGTCATCTTGTTATGTTGCATGGATGCACAATTATGGACAACAGCTTAATTGGAATAGGTTCAACAATTCTAAATGGTAGCGTAATTGGAAATAATTGCATTATAGGAGCTAACAGTTTGATTACAGAGGGAAAAATTATACCAGATAATTCTTTAGTAATGGGAAGTCCTGGAAAAGTAGTTAGGCAAGTTACCGAAGAAGAAAAAAAAGCAATTACTGAGAATGCCCAACATTATATTGATGGTTGGAAGAGATATGTAACTGATTTTAAAAAAATTTAAGGGACTAACCAAGTACTTGTATTACCATCTAACATAAATTTTGCGCGTCTATGTCCTTCTGAAGCTAGATAAAGCCATTCAAAGCTTTTTATTTTGCTTTCAACAACACAAAAGTTTTTATAACCTATTTCACTTTGCTCGAGAGTTGGAAGTGATCCACCCATTTCTTTTGATAAATCAGAAGCTGATTCATTAATTAAATCACCAGGCGCTTGTGTAGATAAATAACATTTTCTACTCATCATTTGTGTATTTTTCCATGCTAGTTTTGTAATCTCATTATCTTTATGAATAGTTGCAATGCCTTCAGCTCGAATCTGGATTTTTCGTTTTTTGCTATAAAAAACAAAATAAATTTTATTATTTTTTTTTAACGAAATAATTTTGGGAGATCTATGGTCGGTATGAAATCTTAATATATTTTTATCTTTAAAAGCTCCTCTTAATACAACAATCCTCCCATCAGCTCCTGTTTCAGAATTAATAATTATAATAGGAAGTCTAAAATCTTCATCGCGCTCACTAACTCCTTTTTCTAAAAAGGACCATATCTGATCAAGAATTACATCAATATTATTATAATAATCTGGGATATCTTTAATCACTTAATTTATTTTTTCTTAAGTCGAGTAATTAGACTTGAGGTATCAAATCGGTTTCCACCCTTTTTTTGAATCTCAGAATAATATTCATCTATAATTTTAGTAGTTGGAAGCTCGGATCCATTATTTTTTGCTTCCTCAAGAGTAATACCAAGATCTTTTCTCATCCAGTCAACTGCAAAACCAAAATCAAATTTATTTTCGATCATAGTTTTATATCTATTTTCCATTTGCCAAGACTGAGCAGCTCCTTTTGAAATAACCTCAATAACGTCTTCCATATTTAAACCTGCATTTTGACCGAAACGAATAGCTTCGGATAAACCCTGCACAACACCAGCAATACAAATTTGATTAACCATTTTAGCAAGCTGCCCACTTCCTGCAGGACCAAGTAATTTCATTTTTTTGCTATAACATTTGATTATATCTTGAGCTTTTTCAAAATCTTTATTTTCTCCACCAATCATTACCGTTAGTTGGCCATTTTCAGCGCCCGCCTGACCACCAGAAACAGGAGCGTCTAAAAAACCAAAACCCTTTTCTTTTGCAGCTTTAAATAACTCTCTTGCGATTTTTGCAGAGGCGGTTGTGTTATCAATAAATACAGAACCTTTTTTAATTGAATGAAATGCACCTTCAGATCCTAGGGTTACTTCTTTTAAATCATTATCATTACCAACACAGCAAAATATAAAATCAGAATCTTTACTTGCTTCTTTTGGAGTTTTTGCAAATTTTCCACCAAACTCTTTAGACCATTTTTCTGCCTTAGCAGTAGTTCTGTTATAAACGGTAACGGCATGACCTGCCTTTGCTATATGACGTGCCATTGGATAACCCATTACACCAAGACCTAAAAAAGTAACTTTAGCCATTTATGCTCCTATTAATCGTTTGTTAAATTGATCACTTAATATATTGCAGATAAATCTTTATAAAAACTTGATTTATTTAAGCTTTAAGAATAAAACGGTCAATTCAAATTATGGCACGAGTAACTGTTGAAGACTGTTTACAGCAAGTAGATAACCAATACGATTTAGTCATTTTGGCTAAAGAGCGTACTCTACAATTGGGCGTGGGCGATGCTCCGCAAGTTCCAGTGGATAATGACAAACGAACAGTTTTAGCTCTAAGAGAAATTGCAGAAAAAAAAGTTTCAGTAAAAGATTTAGAAGAGTCAACAATTGACCGTATGAGAGATCATCCAGACGATGCTGTGGCTCAAGAAGATTTCGATAGTCCAGACGGAGATTCTTTTGAAGATATTTATCAAGGCGAAGTTTCAAAATCAGGTCAGGCCATTCTTCCTTCAAAAAGATCTAGAAAAATTCCAGAACCAAAAGTTGGTGCTGAAGGCATAGCCATAGAAGCGGATGATGATGATCTTGATGATGATATCGCTTTAGAAGCGGCTCCTGAAAAAGAAACTTCAGAAGACAAAGCTTAATTAAATTTTAATTTTAAAATCTTTTAGAATTTTTTTCCTGTGTTGATCTAGATCAGGAATTTGACCACGAGTACTCGGGTCTTTATAATTAGACATTTTAATTGGATTACCAGCCATTTTAAATTTTCCAATTTTTTTATGAGTTGAGCTTACAATCATATTTCTAGATTTGATTTGAGGGTTTTCAACAGCTTGTTTAATATTATAAATAGGTCCGCAAGGTATGCTCATTTTAGTAAAGAGTTTAATCCAATGATTGGTACTATTTTTAATTAAATATTTTTCTAAAATTAATTTCAGATCATTGGCATTGGCATTTCTTAATTTATTATTTACAAATCTTTTGTCCTTAACATATTCTTTGCATCCTAGTGAATTACAAAGATTTTCAAATAATTTATCATTACCAGCTGCAATAATTACAAAGCTATCTTTTGTTTTGTAAGCCTCAAAAGGAGTGATCGATGGATGACGTGATCCCATAGGTTTTGGAATTTCACCGCTGCTAAAATATCTTGCAATTGCATTTTCTAAAATTGCAATTTGACAATCAAGCATAGACACATCAATTTTTGTACCCTTACCAGTTTTTTCTCTGTCAAATAAAGCGGCATTAATTCCAATTGCTGTAAAAAGTCCTGCTGTAATATCACCGATAGAAGTTCCGACTCTAGTTGGCTTTCCATCAGGCTGACCAGTTACACTCATAAGACCACCCATTCCTTGAACAACCATGTCGTAAGCAGGTAAAGTTTTTAAAGGACCAGTTTGACCAAAACCTGAAGCTGAAGCGTAGATTAGTTTTGGATATTTCTTGTTTAGTACTTCCCAGGAGTAACCCCACTTATCTAACGTTCCCGGTCTAAAATTTTCAACTAACACATCAGATTTTGCTAATATTTTTTCAAATATTTTTTTATCATCTTTATTTTTTAAATTTAGAGCAATACTTTCTTTGCCTCTATTAAGAGACATAAAATAAGCGGAATAATTTTTAATGAATGGACCAAAACTTCTACTATCATCTCCTGTTTCGGGAGATTCTACTTTTATAATTCGAGCACCTAGATCCGATAAGACCATAGTGCAATAAGGACCAACTAAAACCCTTGTTAAATCTAATACAACTATACCTTTTAATGGACCTAAATTATTTTTCATCCACAGAATATTACATTGACAAAGAGCAACATTCAAATCAGAATAATATTTCAAATAAATTTAAGGGGAGATCATGAAAATTAAAGCACACTTAACAGCGCTTGTTAGTATTTTTATAATACTATCAGGAGTAAATTCATATTCAGCAGATATAGTTTTAAAAGCATCACATCAGTTTCCAGGTAAAGGAGATTCTAGAAATGAAATGCTTGAGATTTTGTCATCAGAAGTAGCAAAAGCAAAAGTTGGCGTTGATGTTAGAATTTTTCCAAGTGCATCACTTTATAAAAGTTCAGAACAGTACAAGCCGTTAACAGAAGGTCAATTAGATATGACTCTTTTGCCATTAGATTATGCATCAGGATTTAAACCTGAGTATGGTGCAACTTTAATGCCCGGTTTAGTTAAAAACCATTCTCATGCAGCTCGAATGAACGTTTCTCCGTTTATGAAAGACATTAAAAATATTTTAAAACAAGACGGGGTAATTGTTTTGGCTGACGCTTGGTTTGCTGGTGGATTTGCATCTAAAACAAAATGTATAACAAATCCTGAATCTGCAAAAGGACAAGTGACTAGAGCAGGGGGCAGTATGTTTGAAGAAATGTTAAAAGGTGCAGGCGCTTCAATCGCTTCAATGCCTAGCAATGAAATTTATCAAGGTTTACAAAGTGGAGTTTTAAACGGAGTTAATACTAGCTCAGAAAGTTTCGTTACATTTAAACTTTACGAACAAGTTAAATGTATGACACCTCCAGGAAAATTTGCCCTTTGGTTTATGTATCAACCAATTCTTATGTCTGAAAAATCATTTAATAAATTAAATGAGAAACAAAAAGAAGCTCTATTAGCCGCTGGAAAAAAAGCTGAACAATTTATGGCTAAAGAAGCTGCAAATTTAGACACAAAAATGGAAAAAATATTTAAAGAAAAAGGCGTTCAACTTGCATACATGACCGAAGCTGATTACAAAGCTTGGATAGAAATAGCAAAAGCAACCTCATATAAAAAGTTTGCAGAGAAAGTTAAAGACGGCGACAAGTTAATCGCGAAAGCTTTGGCTGTTAAATAATTTTAAATTTGAT
>Ga0209085_1000910_pt1 | contig 19682 bp, 10 predicted proteins | sample C_131016_EF_Meta_FD_187310 | JGI IMG/M metagenome (GOLD analysis project Ga0209085, IMG submission 187310) | Freshwater microbial communities from Lake Croche, Canada to study carbon cycling - C_131016_EF_MetaG (SPAdes) (version 2) | ecosystem: Environmental > Aquatic > Freshwater > Lake...
AAAAGTTGGGAAGATCTAAAAAAAATTGATGGTCTTAATGAAAATTTTAAACGTAGAGCAAATAGATTAGAAAAATCATTCACTGGTTTAGATGACGCTAAATCTAAAAAGTTAGACCCACTTGACTTAACGGGATATTCATTATTTATGATTGTCCAGCCTCCATACAATGTTATGTACTTGTCTCAACTATTTGACTTGTCACCATTTCATCACGCAGCAGTAGAAGCCAAAGTAGCAAATATTATTGGTCTGGGCTATGACTTTGAAGAAACTCAACAAGTTTTGGATAAGGTTGAAGATGTGATGAATGATGCAGTGAAATTAGATAAACTTCGCAGAAAAATATCTAAAGGTCGTCAAGAATTAAAAGATTACTTAGAGTCTATGAACTCTGACGATGGTTTTCTAGAAACTATGAAAAAAATTGTAACAGATTTAGAAACAACAGGAAATGCCTACCTTGAAATTGGCAGAACGTCATCTGGTAAAATTGGTTTTATTGGTCACATTCCTACAATTACTATGCGTATACGCCGACATAGAGATGGCTTTGTACAGGTTGTTTACAATCGCTATACATTCTTTAGAAATTATGGAGATACTTTTACAGAAGATCAGATTGGTACCGATCCCCGCCCCAACGAAGTAATTCATTTTAAAAAATATTCACCAACTAACACCTATTACGGAATTCCAGATGTTATTTCTGCAAAGAATGCTATTGCAGGTGATGAATTTGCACAGCGTTACAACTTAGACTACTTTGAGAATAAGGCTGTTCCTAGATATATTATTACTGTTAAAGGTGCAAAGCTAAGTGCAGACTCAGAAAGAAAACTTTTAGAGTTTTTCCAAACAGGTTTGCGTGGAAGAAATCACAGAACACTTTATATTCCACTACCTTCAGATGGAGAACAGGCTCGTGTAGAGTTTGAGATGAAAGCAATTGAAGCAGGAATTCAAGATTCTTCATTCAAAGAATATGCTGTAGAATCCCGTGATCGTATTCTTTTAGCACATCGTGTACCAATTTCAAAGATTGGATCACCACAAGGAATGTCTTTGGCGGGTGCAAAAGATGCTGATAAAACATTTAAAGAGCAAGTATGTAGACCAGCACAAGAATACATTGAACACAAAATTAAAAAAGTTATTGCTGAGATTACAGATATGTTTACTCTTAGATTTAATGAACTTACACTTACAGATGAAGAAACTCAAGCAAGAATTGATGATGTTTATCTTAAAGATCAAGTCATCGTTCCAAATGATGTTAGGCTCCGTAAGGGTCTTCCACCAAGAGCAGGTGGAGATACTCCATTAGTTATTGGTGCTAAAGATGCAGCAGAGCAAAAAGCTCAAGAAAATGGAACTCGTCAAAGAGATCAAAAAAGAAAAATTAATGCACCAGATATACAAGGTGATGCAAGGAACCCACAGGGCGAGGGAAGAACCCAATCTTAAGGAAGGTATAATACCATAAATTTTGTATTATGTAATAAAGTTGGTATTATTTAAATAACATGAATATTGAAAAATCAATTTGGTCAAATGGAAGCAAGAAGATGAGTCTTGCTTTTCCTATTGCCAAAGTAGATAAGGAAAATAGAACTGTTTCAGGATTTGCAACATTGGATAATGTTGACAAACACGGAGACGTTATTACAGCCGAAGCCAGCAAAGCTGCCTTTGAGAGATTTCGTGGAAATTTACGAGAAATGCATCAGCCTATTGCCGTAGGTAAAGTTTTATCATTTAATGAAGAAGATTTCTACGATGCAGATTCTGGGATAAACCATAAAGGTGTTTTTGTAGAAGCATATATTTCAAAAGGTGCACAAGATACTTGGGAAAAGGTATTAGATGGCACCCTTACTGGATTTTCCATTGGCGGAAATATTGTAGAAGCATCTAATGATTCAGACAATGAAGATAGTCATAGAGTTATTCAAGCATACGATTTGCAAGAACTTAGCCTCGTTGACAATCCTGCAAATCCATTAGCAAATATTTTTTCTATTCAAAAGAACGGTGACGAATTAATTTTTAAAGGTATGGCAGTAGACCTTGAGACAGAAAATGTATTTTGGTGCAAATCAGATCAGATTGCAACAGCATATTCTGGAGAATCAAAAGATTGCAGTGTTTGCGGAGATTCTATGCAAACAATTGGTTGGGTTGAGAAACATGATACGGAAAAAAATTCTTCTATCAAAAAAGTAGTGGATTCTTATTTTAAAAAAGATGATGCTCCAGGACCAAATCACGGTCCAAATGGAACTACAGACTCCCCATCCGCCCCACTAAGTGTGACCTCTGAGGATACAATTAACTTGTTTCCAGATCAGGCGGGAAACAATATTGGCACAACAAAAGCCAAGAAAAAGAAAAAGAAAAATACAATCAGCAAAGGAGGTAGTATCGTGGCAGATTTAAGCCCAGAAGAACTAGAAGAATACGACCAAGCTGAAGAAATCAATGAAGTTGTTGAAGATACTGATGTAGTAGAAGCTACAGATGTGGCAGAAGTTGAGGTTGATGAACTAGATTTTACGAAAATGGTTACTGACCTCAAAGACTTTGTTGGAGAAAAGCTTGAGAAGAGTGTTGAAAAGACAGCAGTAGATACCAGCAAATTGCAAAAAGCATTTGAGGTAGAAACAGCAGAACTTACAAAGAAATTTGAAGAACTTGCCGTTGAAAAGCAAGATCTAAGCAAATCAATTGACACCCTGACAGATCTTGTCAAGAGCCTTCAAGGTTCACTACAAGACACACAAAAAAGACTTGCTATGTATGAAAATGACACAGCAATTAAGAAATCTGGAGACGTAGACGTTCCAGAAAATTCAATACAAAAAACAAGTATATGGCAAGGTTCCTTCCTCGGAGTCCAAGACTTATAGTCTACAAAAAAATAAAAAAAATCCCCTTTTGAAAGGTAGGTGAAATAAAAAAAATGAGTAACGAACTTTTACAAAAAGCAGTTAGTGGTCTTCATACCACAACAGGTGATGGTAACGCAACTTCACTTGCAAACTCTTCAGATCTAAGCACAGTTGGTGCCGATGGTGTAACAACTCGTGGTGGTTCAGGTCTTCTTTATCCAGATCAGGCTAATCGATTCCTAGATTACATGTGGGACGCTACAATTTTAGCAAAGCAAGCTCGTACAATCCGTATGCGCTCAAATACAACTGAAATTGATCGTGTTGCAGTTGGTCAAAGAATCATGCAGGTTGCTGCAGAAGATAGTCCACAAGACTATGTGAATTCGGGTGGTACGTCTGGTTTCCAGGCAAGTCCAGCTACATTCTCAAAGATCTCTCTTACAACCCGTAAGTTACGTCTTGATTGGGAAATCTCGGCAGAAGCACTTGAAGATAACATTGAAGGTCCAGATCTAGAAGATCACATCGCTCGTCTTATGGCTACACAGGCTGGTAATGACGTTGAAGATGTATTGATCAATGGATCAGGATACAATGCTTCAGGTCCTCTAATGTCAGCATTCAAGGGCTTCCGTCAGTTAGCACTTGATAACGCACACGTTGTTGATGCGGGTGGATATGGTTTAAATGGTTTGATTTTCAATCAAGCTATTAAGGCACTTCCTCGTAAGTACAAGCAACGCCGTAACCAACTTCGATTCTTTGCAGGATCTAACTTGGTGCAGGATTACCTATATGGTCTAACCAACACAAGTAACAACTTCCTCCCATTTGATATCTCTTCAGGTATCATTCGTGGTGATGTTGCTGCTAACGATGGTGGTCCAGGTACTGTAACTCCATTTGCATTTGGAATCCCAGTCATCAACGTACCGTTGATGGATGAGACTCGTCCATACAATGGAAATACAAGCACCACAGGTACAACTACAGGTCTTCACGGTGAATTACATTTGACGTTCCCACAGAACTTTATCATTGGTATCAAGCGTGATGTTGTTGTTTATCGTCTGTTCCAGCCAAAGAAGGATACAATTGAGTACACTCTCTTTATCCGTGTTGGTTGTGCAATTGAAAACTATGACGCACACGTTATTGTACAGAATGTTAGAGTTTCTGGTACATCTGCATCAGTAGTTGGATCGCTTGGTTCTTTGGGATCAAACGCTCTAGGAACTACAAACCCAGATGCTACAAGAGGTTCTTATGTAAACTTCCAGCCAGGTGTGAACGGATCTCCGTCACAAGGTTCTGGATTGGGTACATTCTAATTTCAATTCAATTAAAGATAAAGGGGGCAATTTGCCCCCTTTATTCTTTTTTAATATTATTTGGTATAATGTTTATATAACGAAAGGAATCAAATGTCATTTGATACTCTTAAAATTAAGGAATTAAAAGAAATTGCAGAATCTTTTGCAGTAGATGTTCCAGCTAAAATTTCTAAGCAACAATTAATTATGCTTATGGAAGAAGAAGGCGTTACATATGATGCATACAAAAGATTCTTTGAGGCGGAAAAAGTAGAGCCTGAACCAGACTTTACTCCACGCCCACCAAGAGTTGATGAAGCTAATCCAGATGTTGTTTTGGTAAAGATGGATCGGGGTAATTTTACTTTTCAAGCTGGTAACTTTATGTTTACTAAGCAACACCCATTTATTGCTATGACGGCAGCAGATGCTCAGTCAGTTTTTGACTCATATGAAGGTTTCAGATTAGCTACACCTAGGGAAGCCCAGGAATTTTATAGCTAATTTGTTGGAGGAAGTAAGTGCAACAAATTCATAATGGAACGAACCAAACGCTCACATTAGATATATATAAGAACGGTTATTTATCAAATGCAGATGGGTCCGTATTTGTAACTATAACAGATGCGGATACATCCGCTTCAATTACTTCAGGGTCAGCTTTTAATGCTCCCCCTAATGGTAGGTACACCTTTGATTTATATCCCAACTTTACATCATTAAATCGGGTAATGAAAGTTAGATGGGACTATGTAATTAATAGTGCATCTACCTTTCAAACACAATACGTTCAGATTGTTACTCCTTATGCTTTGGTAAGTGATATTGTAGATTACTATAGTATTGGTGCAAGACCATCAGATTTGAATTATTATTCAGAAAAAGATATTACTACAGCAGAACAAGTAGCAAGATTAATGGTGGAAAATTATACTGGTCAAAAATTTGGAACAAGGTATGACTTTCAAGAACAATTTGGAAGTGGTTCAGATGCTTTAGAGCTAACAGAAAGAATGCTAACTATTGATAAGGTGTATGAAAATAGCAAGCTTGTTATAGATTATACAACTGGGTATAATGTTTTTGGATACGATGTAGAGCTTACGCCAACAGGAAAAGCTATGAGAATCAAAATGGATACATCTTACGGAGATGTAAGGTATGACAACCAGGTTGATCCAACTATTCTTTATTACGGATCATTTAGAAATCACACAAGATACAAAGTTATTGGTCAGTTTGGATACAACTATGTTCCACAAGACGTTAAGTTATGCACAATGTTACTTTGCGGAGATTTGTTATCAAATGATGCTGCTTGGAGAACAAAATACTTAAATAAAATTAGTCTTGCAGAAGTCTCCTTTGAGTTAGCAAAGGGAGCCTTTAATGGGACTGGAAATGTTCTTGTAGATTCAATATTAGATGGATATAGAAACATCAATATGGTTGTGATTTAATTGGGAATTTTTCAATTAAATTCTTACACTAACACTTTTATGAACATGACCGCCGAAGTTTATATTCAAAAAAATGTTCAATCAGATAGTGGTGCAATGACTCGTCAATGGGTTTTTGACCAAACAATTTCTTGCAGGGCAATGGTTCCATCAAATAAATCTGGAAAAGGTTCTATCGATAGTAAAAGTTATGCTGGCGGAGCAGCGGGATACGCTGAAAACTTGGATATTAAACTACAGACAGATGTTAGATTAAGTAAGCGTTTTAGAATTAGTGGAATTACTTCAGCAAATGGGGAAAAAGTATTCCTTGAGTATGACCGAATAAGTTTAGAGGATACAATTTTTGATATTGTGGCTATGCACCCAGTTTTAGATCCATTTGGAAAAATTGCTTATTATGAATGTAATCTTCGAAGGGCACAGGTTCAAAATAATGATATCATTGCAGTTTAATAAAATTGACTTACTTTTTGAAGAATTAGATTTAAAACTTAATGGCATTAAAGAAATAATTTCTCCCACATCAAAAACTCAAATAGCAAAAGCAATATTTACAATTACCTCTAAACAATTTGTTAAAGATTTTTCAAAAGAGTCTTTAATGAATCCCAAAAAGTATTTTCATATGTATGAGTGGAATAAAATAGGAAACAATAATCAAAAGCTTTTTGTTATTAAAAAAGATTCTGTAAATTACGGAAATTTAAAAATTGGATTTAAATTCAAGCAATCAAGAACAAATGTTCCAATTCCAAATATGCCAAAAAAATCAAATTCAAAAAGATCTGTTACTAAAAAAAGTATTTTTGCTAATAAAGCAGAGGTTATGGAATTTGGAAAACCAATTTCATTTACAACAAAAGATTATATAGCATTTCTTTCACAAAAAGATGGCAAAGTTCATTTTGTTGCTCCCCACAAAATTGTTAAAATTTCTCATCCAGGTGGAAAGGGAACTAAAAACTCCTTTGAAAAATTTGCTAAAAATTGGTACAACACCAAAGCAGAGAAAACAGTAATAGGTTCAAGATTGTTTTTGAATATTGAAAATGCTGTGGCAAAGTCTTTGGACGGAAGCAAAAAAGATAAAAAGAATGCAAAAGAAGCCATTAGAATGGTTACAGAAAAATATTCTCAAGGAGTTGTTGAAGTATAATGCCTAATTATGCAATACACCCAATTTATGATGTAAGTAAATATATTTGGAATCAAATAAAAAGCAATGATATTTTAATGGAAAATGATTATATTGCAGATGGTTTTGATCAGCCACTTATACCAATTGTTCCCGCACAACAAATTCCAGAATTTAACAACTTGCTTCCAGGTCAAACCTACTTGATTTATGATTATGAAGAAATGCCAGGTCAAGAAAACTGGTGGATATCAAATCAATTAATGACCTATACAATTGTTTCTCCAAATTATGACACAATTACAAAAATCATGGCTTTGTTAAAAGATTTATTTAGAAGGCATGATGAATCTGCAAAGGATTTAAATAGTTACTCAGATATTTCTGGATACTACGACTTTCATTACATATCTATCGATTCATCTGTATCCCCCCAACACTTTGCAAGCGAGGGCGGGTTTATGATGGGTGAAGTAAAACTTTATGTATCATATGCAAGACATTTAGACAGTAATGGTAGATATCAGTAATTTGGCTTTTTCATTCTTATAGGATAAACTATTTATGAGGAAGTGAAAATTGCTAATTTTCTAAAAAGAAAAGAGGTGAAAAAAATATGTCAGACGTAAGAAATATTCTCGTTGGTGCTGCTCAGATCTTCGTATCTCGTGGAACCAACGCAGGTCGCCCAAGCACTACTCCAGGATCTGGAGATTTAGCTTGGAACTCTACACAAAGTGCTAGAACCTATCTAACAAATGCCACATCAAAGTGGAGAGAAGTTGGTTACACTAATAACGGATTTGAAATCTCATATGAGCCAGGATACAACGATGTGATGGTAGATCAGTTGCTTGACGCAGCTCGTCTATTTAAGTCAACTCTTAAGGTTATGCTTAAGACAGAACTCACAGAGGGTAGCCTTGAAAACATTCAGTTAGCATTTGGTCAAAACGAAGATGCAGTTACTATTTCTGCAAGCACTGGTACCGTTAATACAAACGCTGTGCTATCATTTACAAGTGCTTCCAGCTTGGATGCAGGTAAATTAACTCGTGTTTCCGATGGAACAGCATCTACTATCTTTGCTGGTTTAACAACTACTAATCCAGTTACTGGTTCTGTTAGTGCTGTTACTGGTGGTGCTTTAGCATTTGCTACAGGTGCATCTCCAACATACAACATTACTAGAGATAGTAGTGGTGCGGTTGTTGCAGTTACTCAAGTAACTGGTGGTTTAATTACTACAGCAATTGGTTCAATTGGAACAGCAAGCATTACCCTTCCAGGTATTGCACAGTATTACAATACTGCATCAGGAAATACTGTTGGATCAACTTTACAAAATGTTGTAATTACTTATGGTGCATCCCCTACTTCTGCTGCTAATGCTACACTTGCACTAGCTGGTGGTGCTCTTGGAGATGCTCCAGTAGAACGCTCTCTTGTTGCTGTTGGTTCTGCTCCATATCAAATTGGTGCAACTGCATCAGATACACAATCCCCAGTTGAAGTACAACAAGGTACAACATCAACATCTAACTACAAAGAAAGAGTTTATGTTGCTCGCAGAGTTGTTCAAGTAGATACCACATCTCATGGTCTAAAGCGTGATGCTGCAACTGTATTCCCAGTTAGCTTCCGCTGCTTGGCTGATGACGCTGATGCTTATGATGGTGCCGAATATGGTGTTATCATTGATCGTGTTTATGGCTAAAGTTAATAGCTTCGTAAATGCCCCTGAGAAATCGGGGGCATTTATGTATTTGATACATATTTTGGTATAATTCTATTATAGAAATAAGGAGGTTGCTTTGGCAACAACAGTATACGATATTGAAGAAATTCAATTATCAAACGGAGAAACATTAGTAATCAGACCATTAACAATCAAGCATCTGAAGAAATTTTTGGCGGTAATCAAGAAAATGGATGACCCATCAGTTACAGATGAAGATCAGGTAATGGAAATCTTTATTGAAGCAGCAATGATTTGCCTTGAGCAATTAAACCCAAAGCTTGCAGAAGATAGAGACACATTTGAAGATGTCATTGAAGTACCTACAATGATGAAAATTTTAGAAATTGCTGGAGGGCTAAAACTTAATGACCCAAACCTAGCGGTGGCGGATCTAGCTGGAGTGAACTAGATTTAGCCACTCTAGAAGCAGAAGTTTTTCTTCTGGGTCATTGGAAAAATTATGATGAACTGGAATCTAGTATATCTATTGAAGAATTGCTTGCAACACTCAAAGCAATGCATGACAAAGAAGATAGACAAAATAAATTTATGGCTGCACTCCAGGGAGTTGAACTTGAAGAAAAAGAAGAGGAACAAATGGCAGACATTGCCGATCTTAAAGGCTGGAAAGCTAATAAAGACGGCTTTGGAATCGGTATGGGACTTGGGCATGTTGTGGAGGGTTAATGGCTAGTAATATTAATTTTAATGTTAATGCTTATGCTAACTTTTCTCAGGTACAAACTGAGATTGGTAAGCTAAAGGCATCCATTTCAACATTACAGTCCCAGCCACTTCTTGGCACATCTGGAAAGCAAACGGCAGACGAAATTCAAAGCATTCAAAAACGCTTTGACCAAATGATTTTGTCAACTCGTGCTTTCAATATGGAGCTAGTAAAATCCACAGACCATATTGATCAACTTGGATCAAACCTTGAAAAAGGAAAGCTTGGTCTTCATCAATATTTTGACCTTTGGAAAAATAGAAGCAAAGAAACAAACAATCAATTAAACGACTTAGCAGATTCTCAAGCAAGGATTGCTAAGTCGTTTGTTATTCCAGATGCACTAAAAACGGGATACTCAAGAGTAATTACTAGCATCAATGCTGATCTTAAAACTCTTGGTGCAACACAAGAAGCAATGAATATTAAGACAAGAGCTTTAAACTCCACTATTCGTGGTATGGGTACAGAACTTATTAATCTTGGTAAAAATACACAATGGACAGGTCGACAACTTACAGTAGGTCTTACTGTACCAATGATTGCATTTGGTGCACAAGCATCCAAGGTATTCCAAGATGTAGATAAAGAATTAACAAGATTGGCTAAAGTTTATGGATCTGGTTTAACCATTACATCTCAAGAAACCCTTGACGCAATCAGAAAGCAAACTTTAGATTTAGCAGCAGAACTTTCTAAGGCATACGGTGTAACTGCTCAGGCTACTACTGCTGTCGCTGCAGATTTGGCTGCAACTGGTTTGCAGGGTCAAGATCTTATTAAATCTACTAAAGAGGTTATGCGTCTTACAACTCTTGGAGAGTTAGACCAACAAAGTGCAATCAAAGCAACTATTGCACTTCAAAAAACATTCAAGTTAACAACAGATGATACAGCAAAAGCTGTAGACTTCCTTAACGCAGTAGAAAACCAAACTAGTACATCGATGGCGGATTTAGTAGAAGCACTACCAAGAGCATCAAATGTAATTAATCAATTAGGCGGAAGTTACAAAGATCTAGCTGCTATGATGGTTGCCCTAAAAGAAGCGGGAGTTCCAGCAGCAGAAGGTGCAAATGCTATTAAGTCTGCAATGGCATCATTAATTAATCCAAGCACTAAGGCTACCAAAGCATTTACAGACTTTGGAATTAATATTAAAGAAATTACATCAAGGGATGCTGGAAATCTCTTGTTAATGATTAAAGATTTACAGATAGCACTTGAGGGAGTTGCTCCCCAAGATAAAGCTAGATTAATTGAAAATTTGTTTGGTAAGTTCCAGTTTGCTAAAATTACCGCACTTATCAATAATTTAGGGGCTGCAAATAGTCAGACAAACCAAGTATTCCAACTTGCTATGGCTTCATCCACACAACTAGCTGCCTTGTCAGCAAAAGAGCTTGAAAAACAAGCAAATAGCGTTAGCGGAAAATACAATCGTGCTATTCAAGAATTTAAATCCCAACTTCTTCCTTTAGGTGAAAAGTTTATTACTTGGGCTACAAAAGCTATGAATATATTCTCTAAGTTTTTAGATGTTGTGAATAAATTTAGTCCATTAAAAAATGTTTTGATGGGAGTTCTTGGCGGTACCGCATTGGTTGGTCCTATTCTTATGCTTAGTGGTTTAATGATTAACCTTGTAGGATCTCTTGTTAAAGGAGCCAATTTCTTTAGAATGTGGAGACAAGGTTTCAAGGGTATTGGAACCGAAGCATCTGGATTAAAAGGTGCATTCCAAGGAATACAAAATTATTTTGAGCAGATTGATGTTAGTTCTTTAGCAGCATCCCACAACACAGATATGCTTGGGGAAAATGCTAAAAACGCTACTCAAGCATTTGCTATCCTAAACAGAGAAATCCAAAAACTTTCAGAGAACCTGCTTGATATTGCAGGACACCCAATTACTCCATACATTCCTAATACAAAGTATGCAACAATGTCTAAGGATGAACTTACTGCCCTGCATCTGTATGAAGCGGATTCAAAGCAACAAGGTGGAGAAAGACCACACTATACATCTAAAGCGGAAGCACTAAAACAATATTATGCTAATCCTTCTGCTACCCCCCAATTACAAGCAGTTGAAGCTGGATATATTTCTAAACACGGTCAAGATGAAGGCTCTAAAAAGTTTAAGCAATACTTTGAAGAGGGTCAAATGGCTCAGTATGGAATGGTTCCACAAGGTTCTGCTGCAGGTCTTCTTCAAAGAAGATATGGTCAGGAAAATGTTATTTATGGAAATGCGGGCGGTCCTACAAAAGATGAAATTTTTGCCAGAGAAACTCAAAGACTTGTTGATATTCATGATCAAATTATTCGTGGAAAAATTAAAGATGAAGAATTAGCAGGAGAAGAATTAACAAGAATTCTTGGATTTACAAGTCAAAAGGGTCGTCAACTAACAGATGCTCAAATTGCTGAACTTGAAGTAATTATTGATAAAGTTACATTTGAAGCGGGACAAGTAAATAAATCTGTTGTAGATAATCTTGTTACTCAAAAAGCACTTTTGGCTGGATCAGAAACAGCAATTGATGATCTAAACAATCAAGTTAAGAGAATTATGACCAGTGGAGATTCACAATCTCGTGCTGGAAGAGTTTCTGTTGCGTGGCAACAATTTGTTGATACACTATCTGCTGATGCTGTTAGAGAAATTGGCAATTACAGATTAATGATTACCTCGCAAATTGCTAGTGCATCTACACCAACAGAAGCACTTATGGCGGGAAGAAACCTAGAAGCAGATATTGCCCTTGAAGCTCAAAGAAAAGGAAATTCTTTTGCAGAACAATTGGGTCCTGGAGAAACAATGGGGGCGCAGAGATTAAAATCTGCAATTGTAGGCTTCGCAGGACCAACTAAGAAATTACAAACGGGAGGATCAGCCTGGGTGCCAGGAACGGGTGATGGAGATAAAGTCCCTGCTATGTTGGAACCTGGAGAATTTGTTGTAAATAAAAATGCTGCTAAACAATATGGAGGAGTTCTTCACGATATAAACTTTAACAGAGCACCAAGATTCCAAATTGGTGGGGGAATTCCAGGTTTTAACAGGGGCGTAGATCTTTCTGGAATGCCAGAAAGTTGGGCAAAAAGATATACCACTTGGATGAGCGCACTAGAAGCAGCTGACTCAGAAGCAAGAAATGGAAGATTTTCTGATTTAGGATTAACAGACATTGGCTCAAAAGTTCAAGGTCTAGGCGGTATGAGTTCTCTTATTCCAGGTGTAAATGGCGTTTATGAAATTAATGGTAAAAGATATGTTCTAAAGGGTCATGATACTGCCGACTCTGCCCTTATTGAAGCTAGAGGAACTCAATTAACTCGTGATATTTTTGGGCTTAATGCTCCAAATCAACAATTTATGAAGTTTGCTCATCCACAAACAGGTCATCATATGTTTGGCGTTATGTCCCCTTATGACGAAACTTTTGCAAGTAGTACAGGAGATTTTAGTTCGGAGAATGCAGTTAATCAAATGCTTGCTGCAGCTGTCAGAAGAGATAAAGATTTACAGTCAGATAATTTCTGGCAAGGCATTGTTGGAGACGTTGGTGCAGGTTTCTTGGGCGACAAAGCATCACAGCCAAGATTAAGATTAGACTCCCCAATTGTAGACCTTGAAGCACAACTTCGTGCAATTCTTTTGATGGATAAAGCTGGAGCTAGAAGACACGGAGCTGAAGCAACTGCTCCAATTATTAGAGAACTTGGTGCTGCGGGTCTTACAAGAAAATGGCAAGAAGCTGCAAAAGCTGCTTTAGCAAAATCAGAAAATGCTCTTTCAAATATGTCAATGATGACACCAGAAGAACAAAAAGCTTACTCATATATTATTGAAGATTTGAGAAAAGCATCTATGATGGATATGAGTCCATATTTTGATGCTTGGGCATCAGTAGAGCCACAAATTAAAAAACCACTTACAGAAAAAGCACTTGCAACAAAAGAAGCAAATAAAATTAAAGCTTCTGCGGAAAGAAAATTAGCATTTGGAGCAGGGTATCCAGAATGGGCTATGCAAGATGGTGGAGATGTTCCAGGATTTGTAAGGGGTGGTGGATACAAACCTATAAGTACAATGTTTTATGGAACGGGTCACGGAATTAAAAAATCATCAGCCCCATCAGATTGGAAAAAAGCTATTTCAGGTGGTTTAAGTTCTCCATTAATTCAAAAAAGATCAATTAACGCTGGAAAACTTGGAATTGGTAATTCAAGTAGAATTGAAATTGCTCATACTAAATCAAATGTTTATAAAAAAGTTTTTGGACAAAATGCAAAACAATGGGATGGCAGTGAAATATTTGAAGTTGGCTTAATTAATAATATGTTAAATATGCTTGATGGAACTGGAGTTGTAGGAAAGTTTGCTAACAAATGGATGGGAAATGCAGCTCATGTTCAACCAGATTCAATAGCAGAGGGAAATAAATTATTTGAAGCTCTTAAAAATGCAGTGCCACATCTTAAAGATAAAGATGCACCAAAAGGCAATTCAAAAAATTGGATTGAGGGAGCATATAAATTTTTATCAAATAGGGAAAACATTGATTACTACGGTAAAAAAATTAGACTTAATGATTACGCTGAGGGAAAACTTAGTCCATTACAAACACTAAATGAAAAAATTCCAAAAGATCTTAGAGAAAAAATTAAAGGTAAACAACGTGGTGGAATTCAGGGATTTGAAACTGGTGGAGGATATACATTAGAATCATTAGTAAATGATTGGCAACAGGGTCCTAAAAAAATTAGAAATTACCCCGAAAAACTTCAAGCATTATTGTCTAGTCTTAGTCCAATTCAAAAAGATATGATTCTTAGAAGAAAGACTAGACTTGGTGTTCCAGGAGAAATGCCTCAAGGACAACAAGTTGCTATCATGCAAGCCCTTGAAACTGATGATTATGAAAGTATTCTTGGTAAAAGATTTAATTTAACTGGAAAGCCTTCGGCATATACAGAGTGGGGATTTGACTGGCTTGCAAGTAAAGAATTTACCGATGACCCCCAAAAATTAGAATTTGCTCGATACCAGTTAAAAGTAGCAGAAAAAAGTTTAGCTTCCACAAGAGCTGCCATAGATGCAGTAAATAATGAACCAGACGTAATGCAAACAAAATATGTTGCAAGACCCTGGCTTGAAGGCAGATTTAGAGGCTGGAAAGATGACGGAACAACTTTTGAAGAAAAGATGGCTATTTATCTAAAACATAAAGAAGAAGATGTTTTGAGAGAAAGGGCAAATGTTGCTAAATTTATGCCCTATGGTAAAGAGCCAACCGATGTTATGATTCAAAGGGAATTTAAGAAGGGCAATCCAATGCTGGATGTTTCAGCAGCAAAGCCTGATGCAAAATATCGTGGCAGAAGTATAATGGAAAGAGAATGGATCACTGGTTCTAGTCGACCAAAACTAGAATCTATTTCTCAAATGTGGATTCCACCAGATAAAATGATTGGTGGTCAAAAAGCATATCAACAAGCAATTGAAAATAATTTATTCCCATATGTATTAAATATGAAGCAACGTGGTGGTTTCCAAAATGGTGGAATGATTCAGAGTGCTGAAGGTGGCTGGACACAAAAAGAAATAAAAGAAGCTTATTCTCAATATACAGATACAGAATTGCAGTCTCATAAGTTTAAAGGTTTGGGTCGTGGAAGGTCTCAAAAAAGAACACCATATCCAGATAATGAAATATGGGGATCTAATCCCTTAAATACTGCACTTCATATCTTGCTTCCTAATGCTGTTGGTCGATCAGAAGAAGAAAAAGCACAATTAAATATACTAAGAAGATATATGAGTATGTTTAATATTACTGATCCAAATCAGTTAAGTCCAGGAATGCAAGCATCTCTTATGGAAATGTTTATGGTTCACGCTGGAGACCAAATGCTTGGCATAGATCCAAGTCGTATTAAGCCTATGGAAAAGTATGATACTGGCTATGGAACTCAAATGGAAGGTCCTGGAACATATTTTTCATCAAACTTAAAGACAAACGATGAAGTTTGGAATGATTATGCAGGATCCAACAAATATACTATGTCAAAAACAAGAGAAGCTTTTAGAAAAATTGCTAGAGGAAAAGGATATATTGAAGCATATGATGAAACATCAGACTTTCACGAACCAGGCAAACAATTAAAAGCACTTATTAATTCTTTTTCTAGAACAAAATCTGGAAAAGAAGCAATGCAGGACAGAGGTTATTATGAAGCGTTATTTGATAAAAATCATTGGTTTAGAGATGCAGCATCGGCAGCAGAAAATAGTGGTCCTGAAGATCCATTTTATCAATATTTAATTAAAAAAGGATATCAAGGTGTTGTTTGGTCTCCTGCAACTATAACAAACTTTAATGTTGGTAGAAAAGGAATCAGTCTATCTTCAATATCTAATCCATCAGTTAATTCTATTTATGATGAAGATACAGGTGAGTATGTAGATCTAAAACAACCATATCCCGCTCGTATACCAGATCTTAGTCCAGTTGGATATCAACTTGGTGGAAGCCCTTGGGTTCCAGGAAGTGGGGACGGAGATAGAATTCCTGCTATGCTTGAACCTGGTGAATTTGTCGTTAACAAAAATGCAGCAAAAAAACACGGTGGATTACTTAATGATTTAAATTGGAATGTTGCTCCTAGATTTGCAACAGGTTCTGGAGAGCCAGGAAAAGAAACATTTGTTGGCGGGATTGTTAATAAACTTTTAAGTCCAATAACTACTGCTATGCAAATGGTAGCGGGTGTTGAAAGGTCAAGGGCTAATCGTGCACAAACAAGAGAAACAGATCCTACTAAAATTGTTGCTCAAATTACTACAAGTGCAAAAGCATTTAAAGATGGAGTGGATTCTATTACCACCCCAATTGATGCTATGAGGCAGCAAGTTGTTAAAGCAGAGGTAGGATTGCAAGATTTAGCTCTTAATGCAAGAGCAGCTGCAGGTGCAGCAGCACAATCAGCAATAGAATCGGTAAAAGAAAGAAAACAAAAGGTAAAAGATTCAATTCCAACTAGAGATACAAGTCTTCAAGGGCAGGTAAGAAAACTATCTGATGCTGACAAAAAGAAATGGATTTTTGGTGCCCCAAATCCATTAGAGCCAGAGGGTCAAGATCAGCGTGGATTGGTACCAAGATATGAAAAGCCAAGCAAGGTGGGCAACCTTTTGAGTAAGGCAAAGAATCTAGGCGGAGGTCCTGGATTTAGTATGGGCGGAATGATGGCTGCACAAATGGCAGCTCCAATTATTAGTGGAATTGCCAATAAGATTGTAGGAGATAATCAGGTTGCAAAAGGTGCGATAGGTACCGCTACCCAATTTGGTTCTATGGGAATGATGTTTGGACCACAGGCAGCTATTGCTGCTGCTGGAGTAGGGGCTATATATGGTGGTATTACCGCACATATGGCTAAAACAAAAGCGGATGCAAAACAAGCAGCAGACGCAATTAGCGTGTCAACCACAACCAGCACAGACACATTAAAAATGCTAGGAGTAAGAATTGGCGATTTCTCCAGTGCAACAGTTTTAGCAAGTAATGGTCTGCAAAAACCAATTGACAAAATGCAAAAATTAATTAATGGTTTGGCAGATTCAATTAAGGGTGCGGGTGATGTTGAAACGCAAAACGCATTAAAGAATTTGAAAGAAGGAGATCAAACTCAAAAAACAAGTCAACTTAAAGATGTTTTCCAATCAACTCTTATGTCTACAGGAAGTCAGGCAAAAGCAATACAAGCTGTAAAAGCTTGGATGAAAGCATCTGGAATGGACCTAGCACAACAAGGATCAGTTTTATCATCAAAAGAATTTGATCCAGCTGGAAAAGGAAGAACTGGTGGAGAGCTTTCATCCTTACTAAAAAGAACCGATCAGAATAAAAATGCGGGAGCAAATGTGTTGTTCCAAGCATCAACAACAACAGATATAAAAACATTTACTCAACAGCTTGGTAAAGCAGGTTGGGATAAAACAATAAATAAAATTAATAATAGTGGAGTGGCATTTAATCAGTTTAATAATCAAGTTCGTGCAACAAGTCCAAGTTTAGCAACGCTCAACTCTCATCTTTTTAAATCTGGAGCACAATTAAGCACTATTGCTAAAGTAGATGTATTGGCTGCAAACGGCTTTAAAATGACTTCGGGTCAAGCAGAGTATTTGACAAAGAATCTTAAAATGTTGAGTGCAGTAACAGATTTAGCTTCAGCTGCCCAATCAGTTCAAATTGGAGCACAACCATTCATTGACAAAATGTACAAAAAAGACGAAAATTGGGCAAAAGCAAAACAAAAAGCTTTAAAAGATACAACTACTCAAATTAATAATCAAATTAAAGCTCAAAATAATTTTATTAAATCTCAACAAAATGGCATCAATTCAATTCAAAAAGAAATTGATGTTAGACAAAAATTGTGGGATAAAAAACAAGAGGGAATCCAACAACAACAAACATTAGATGGTCTTGCAAAATCAATCAATGATGCACAATCTTCTGGAGATCTGATCGGACTAGCACTTGCTCAAAATGCTTACAACAAAGAATTAAAGAATGAGCGGGAATTAAAAGAAAAGCAAAGCAAAGATGAAGCGGATCAAAAAAGAATTGCAAATCTTCAAAGTGCTATAGATAAAGCAAGTGGAGTTATTGATAAATTAAATGACAGATTAAATACTGCACAAACTAAGTTTGATGATACTGCAGATAAGTCTACAAAATTTGGAGAAACAGCAGAAAAAGCAATACAAAAAGTTAAAGATGATGTTGCTAATGGAAAAATTACAGATGAAAAAACTTTAAGAGGAGCACTGCATGCTACTGGAATGACAGTTGGCGAGGTAGATACTGCATTTAAAAATATAGACAAGGATGGAAACTTCCAAAAAATTGTAAATAATTCAACAACAATTAATAACGCACTTGCTGGAGTAAAAGATGGATTTGAAAAGCAGGTTGCATTAGCATTGATGATGGGTGGAGCAAAGAAAGAAGATGCATTCAAGCAAGCAGGAATTGCAAGCAAAACACCCGAAAGCATAGAACCAAAAGGTGGGGCTACGGTAAAAACCGCTAGTGGGCAGGTTTGGACCTATAAAGATAAGAAGACGGGTAAATTTAACAACCCCAAGCAAAATGAACAAGTTGAAGATGAATGGAAAGGTGAGGGTTGGTATATCAGGCAATCTGGTCAAGATCTATTTAGAAGCCCCAATAAGCAGCCAGAGGGAAAATTTACACAAGGCAAGGGTACTTACAAAGCAACTGGAGGATATATTTTTGGACCAGGAACTGGAACATCTGACTCTATTCCCGCAATGCTTTCAAATGGTGAGTATGTGGTTAGAGCATCTTCAGTATCTAAACTAGGTAGAGGATTCCTTGATGGAATTAATAGATATGCAGATGGTGGATCTGTAGGAAATGTTGGTGGTGGATCTGTAGGAGGTAGAGTATTAAATCAATCTCAAGCATATGGTGCAGTTAAATCTATGGTTCCTTTATTTGATGCATCTTGGTGGAAAAAAGCTGTTGTAAATCCCGCCCTTAAAATACCATTTAACTGGTGGAATATTGTTGTCAAGAAATCAATACCAACATTTGACAAAGATTGGTGGAGACTAAATACTAGTCAATATGGAATTAAAAATTCAGCAGAAATTGCTCAAAGAATTGTTCCATTATTTAGTCCTAAGTGGTGGGCTGATGTTAAATCTAATCCGTTCTCTATTAGTGATTTTATTGATACATCAGAGACTATTTCTTTGTCTAATACAGTTGATGTTTCTGGAACCACTACGCAAAAAAATCTTTGGGATTTAGTTACTACTACTGGTCATGACATTTGGGAATATTTGTATCCAGCAGGAAGTTTACAAAAATCTGTTTGGGATATGTTTAAGGTAGATGATGCAAACAAGGTTGGCGTTTATGCATCATTGTTTACAGATGTTCCTACAAATGAAGCAACCAAAAGAGATATTTGGAGAATGTTTAAGGTAGATGATTCAACTAAAGTTGGTGTCTACGCTTCCCTATTTACGGATGTTCCTACAAGCGAAGCAACTAAAAAAGATGTTTGGAGTATGTTTAAAGCTGCAGACTCAGATAGAAAAAATGTTTTTGTTAGACTATTCTCAAATTTTGCAGAAGGTACAGGAGCAATAACCGCCAAACCTATTTGGGAAATGTTTGCAGAAGGAACTAGAAAAAATGTATTCGTTGCTTTATTCTCAAACTTTGCAGAAGGTACAGGAGCAATAGTTGGCAAGAATATTTGGGATATGTTTACAGAAGGAACTAAGAAAAATGTATTCGTTGCTTTATTTTCAAACTTTGCAGAAGGTACAGGAGCAATGGCTTCTAAACCTA
>Ga0209085_1000911_pt1 | contig 19662 bp, 19 predicted proteins | sample C_131016_EF_Meta_FD_187310 | JGI IMG/M metagenome (GOLD analysis project Ga0209085, IMG submission 187310) | Freshwater microbial communities from Lake Croche, Canada to study carbon cycling - C_131016_EF_MetaG (SPAdes) (version 2) | ecosystem: Environmental > Aquatic > Freshwater > Lake...
AGAAGGTTTAGAAGCTGTTAGAAAACGCCCTGGTATGTATATCGGGGATACTTCAGATGGAACTGGATTACACCATCTTGTTTTTGAAGTTTTAGATAATTCAATTGATGAAGCTTTAGCAGGACACTGTTCTGAAATTGCGGTCACTATTCATACAGACAATTCGATTTCTATTATTGATAATGGTCGAGGAATACCAACAGGCATTAAGTACGATGATAAACACGATCCAAAGAGAAGTGCCGCAGAAATTGTAATGACTGAGTTACATGCTGGTGGAAAATTTGATCAAAATAGTTATAAAGTTTCTGGTGGACTTCATGGTGTTGGGGTTAGTTGCGTAAATGCCTTGTCTAAATGGTTACGTTTAACAGTTCGTCGTGATGGTAAAACCCATTTTTTAGAATTTGCTAAAGGTGTTGTACAAAATAGAACAGTTGTTGAAGAAAATGGTCTGATTGTTTCTCCAATACCAGTAATAGGTACAACGGATAAAAGAGGTACTGAAGTTCACTTTAGTGCTGATGAAGAAATATTCGGAAAAGTTGAGTTTCATTATGAAATTCTAGTAAAACGCATAAGAGAATTATCTTTTTTAAATAATGGCGTTCATATTAGAGTGATTGATGAACGATCAGGAAAAGAAGAAGATTTCGCTTTCTCCGGAGGTGTTAAAGGTTTTGTTGAGTACATTAATAAATCAAAATCTGTTTTACATCAAAACATATTTCATGCTGTTGGTGAAAAAGCAGCGGAGGTAGGAGGTATGATTACTTCTGAAGTTGCCATGCAATGGAATGATGGATATACAGAACAGGTTTTATGTTTCACAAATAATATTCCACAACGCGATGGTGGAACTCACTTAACTGGTCTTCGCGCCGCTATGACTCGAGTTATCAATAAGTACATTGATGAAAACGAGTTAGCAAAGAAAGCAAAAGTTGAGGTCACTGGCGATGATATGCGCGAAGGACTAACCTGTGTATTGTCAGTAAAAGTTCCTGAGCCTAAATTTTCTAGTCAAACCAAAGATAAGTTAGTTTCAAGCGAAGTTCGTGGTCCGATTGAAGAAGTTGTATCCTCAACCCTATCTGCTTTTTTACAAGAAAACCCTAGTGATGCAAAAATTATTTGTGGAAAAATAATTGAAGCAGCACGTGGTAGAGAAGCTGCTAGAAAAGCTAGAGATATGACTCGTCGTAAAGGGGTACTTGATGGCTTAGGACTTCCTGGAAAACTTGCTGATTGCCAAGAAAAAAATCCAGCAAATTCAGAATTATTTATTGTTGAGGGAGACTCTGCTGGCGGCTCAGCTAAACAAGGGCGTGATAGAAAATTTCAAGCAATTCTCCCGCTAAAGGGTAAGATTTTAAATGTTGAAAAAGCTCGGTTTGATAAGATGCTGGCAAGCCAAGAAGTTGTCACATTGATTACTGCATTAGGTACCGGAATTGGTGTTGAAGAATATAACATTGAAAAACTCCGTTATCACCGCATTATTATCATGACCGATGCGGACGTTGACGGAAGTCATATTAGAACTCTTTTATTAACCTTCTTTTATCGTCAAATGCCTGAACTTATTCAAAGAGGTCATATCTATATTGCCCAGCCTCCTCTTTATAAGGTTAAGCATGGTAAAACAGAACAATACATTAAAGATGACGTTGCATTAACCAGTTATTTAATCGAAATAGCGCTGAGTAGCGCACAAATCGTTAATGCAAATAATGACATATTTGAGGGTGATAATTTAAAACAGTTAACTACCCTATATTATTTAACTCAGACTGTGATTGATCGATTATCAAGAACGATGGATGCGGATGTTCTTCGTGTGATTAGCGAAGGCGTTGATATTCGTCTTGATTCTTTAGAAGATGCCTCTGCCTCTGCAAAAGAGTTATCTGCAGCTCTTCAGAAGCGTTTAGGTGACAATAGCCAAAGTTTAGAAATTATTCCTCAACTTGAGGAAAGAACCGAGCGTTATCGTTTATTGGTATCGCGTCGAGTACATGGAAATCTAAAGCTATCCTTTATTAATTCAGACTTTATTCACGGATCTGATTATGCTTCTATTAAGGCTTTTTCTCAATCAGAAGCAGGAAAAATAGGGGTTGGTTCAAAAGTAAAGCGTGGTGATTCTGATAGAAGCAAAGAATTTGCAGTTGGTAATTTTCAGGAGGCTGTTTCATGGTTAATTTCTGAAGCTGAGAGAACTGTATCTCGCCAGCGTTATAAAGGTCTTGGTGAGATGAACCCAAGTCAGTTATGGGAGACAACAATGGATACCAGCACCAGAACCTTATTAAAAGTGCAAATAGAAGATGCTATTTACGCGGATCAAACATTTATGACCTTGATGGGTGATGATGTTGAGCCAAGGCGGGCCTTTATTGAAACAAACGCCTTGATCGCGAAAAATATCGATGTCTAACAAATTACCAAAACCCTTAAATAAAGCGTCTATTCAAGTTCAAGATTCCACAATCCATGGAAAAGGGGTTTTTGCACAAACCAATATTCAAAAGGGTGATTGCATTATTGAGTACAAAGGTGAAAGAATCTCCTGGAAGACTGCTCTAAAAAGACACCCTCATGATCCCTTACAACCAAATCATACTTTTTATTTTTCAATAACTAATGGCAAAGTAATTGATGGAAAGGTTAAGGGAAACGATGCAAAATGGATTAATCATTCCTGTGCACCGAACTGTATAGCTAACGAAGTTATCGATAAAAAAGAGCGCTTACATGTTTTTTTATTTGCTAAAAAAAATATTAAGATGGGTGAAGAGTTATTTTATGATTACAGTTTAGATGTTGAGGGCAAACGCACAAAGGCCGTAAAAGATGATTATTTATGCCGATGTGGATCTAAAAAGTGTCGTGGAACAATGTTGAGTAAAAAATAAAGGCAACATGTTATTTATCAGCTTACCGGAACTAGAGGCTGCTATAAATTATTGGCGATCTCAATCCCCTTCTGTTGGAGATGCCCTTGAACTTTGTCCAGAGGTTTCTGCGTTGGCAAAACCCTATGCTGTTTTAATTATTCAAGGTGCTCAACGTTTAGCAATTGATTATCTTGACCCTAAAGCTCTAGAAGCCTGGAACGGATACATTAATCATATGCGTTCAAATAATTAATTTTATTTAGCAAACCAAGGAGTCATAGTGGATCACGGAGAGTTTGATTATATTATTGTTGGTGCAGGAAGTGCCGGAAGCCTACTTGCAAATCGACTAACTCAAAATCCGAACAATCATGTATTGTTATTAGAGGCCGGCGCCAAGGATGACTACATTTGGGTACATATTCCAGTCGGTTATCTTTATTGTATTGATAACCCTAGAACTGACTGGCAATTTAAAACCGAACCGATCAAAGGTCTTCATGAAAGATCTTTGTTATATCCCAGAGGAAAAATATTGGGGGGTAGTTCTTCCATTAATGGCATGATTTATATGCGTGGCCAATCCCAAGATTATGATGATTGGGCATCTACAACTGGGGAGTCAGATTGGTCCTGGGCAGCTTCATTAGAAAGATATAAAAAATTTGAAAACTACTATGGCGGAAGTAGTGAATGGCATGGTACTGGGGGAGAGTGGCAAGTAAGTCAACAGCGCTTAAATTGGCAAATATTAGAACAATTTAAAAGCGCGGCTATGCAGTCTGGCATGCCAGAGGTTAAGGACTTTAATCAAGGTAATAACTTCGGGGTCGGTTACTTCGATGTGAATCAAAAAGACGGTTGGAGATTGAATACATCTAAGGCTTTTTTAAAAAAGGCCTCAAAGAGGCCCAATTTAACAATGATTACCGGTGCATATGTTGATCATTTAGAGATTGATCCAGTAACCAAGCGTTGTAAAGGTATTCATTTTGTTGGGGGTGGTCAAACACATTCTGCAACGTGTGCAAAAGAAATTTTGTTGAGCGCCGGATCGGTTGGCTCCGTTCAAATTTTGGAAAGGTCAGGTATTGGGCAGGGTCCTAGATTGCAAGAGTTGGGTATTCCTGTGATTCATGATCTGCCTGGAGTGGGAGAAAATTTACAAGATCATTTACAGTTAAGGATGATTTTCCAAGTATCGGGCATAAAAACTTTAAACACTATGGCGAATCATTGGCTTGGTAAGGCAAAAATCGGATTAGAGTATCTACTCAAGAGAACAGGTCCCATGTCGATGGCTCCTTCACAACTTGGTTTGTTTGCCCCGAGCTCCTCCGAACATAGTCGCCCGAATCTTCAATATCATGTTCAACCTCTCTCTTTAGATCGTTTTGGAGAAGACCTTCATCCCTTTAATGCATTTACTGCAAGTGTTTGTAACTTACGGCCAACCTCTAGAGGTAGTGTTCATATTACAAGTCGTGATGTGATGGCGAAGCCTTCGATTAATCCTAATTACTTATCAACTATAGAAGATCAAAAAGTTGCTGCACAGGCAATTCGTTTGACTAGAAATATTGTTTCTCAACCCGCACTTCAGGCATACGCACCAACTGAAATAAAGCCTGGTCAATCATTTCAAACCGATGGTGAATTAATTCATGCTGCAGGTGATATTGGAACTACTATTTTTCATCCAGTCGGAACATGTAAGATGGGGTCTGAAAATGACTCAATGGCAGTTTTAGATGGGGATTTGAGGGTCAGGGGCATTATTGGATTACGAGTCGTTGATGCCTCCGTTATGCCAAATATTACTTCAGGTAATACGGCAGCTCCTACAATGATGATTGCTGAGAGAATTGCTGCATTATTAAAGTAATCTTCGTATAAACCCCTATTAATAAAGGCTTTCAGATTTTTGATTTTTATAATATTCTCAACTCCTTATGGTTAATAATTCTTCATCTTATATTCTAGAAACGCAAAACCTTGTTAAGTCATTTAAAGGTTTTATTGCCGTTAATGATGTTAATTTAAAGGTGCTTGAAGGATCAATTCATGCTTTAATAGGCCCTAATGGCGCGGGTAAAACAACTTGTTTTAATTTGTTGACAAAGTTTCTAGCGCCAACGAGTGGTAAGATTTTATTTAAAGGCGAGGACATTACTCTGTTGTCTCCGACACAAATTTCTCGCAAGGGCGTGATTCGATCTTTTCAAATTTCTGCCGTATTTCCTCACTTGTCCGTTTTGGACAATGTGCGGATTGCTCTTCAAAAACAACTTGGAAGTGAATTTCACTTTTGGAAATCCCCAACAACTTTAAATGTTCTCAATGATCGTGCAATTGAGTTACTCGATTTGGTTGGTTTAAATGGTTTTTATGACCAATTGGCTGTTAATTTACCCTACGGCCGAAAACGTGTTTTAGAAATCGCAACTACCTTGGCAATGGATCCGGAGTTGATGCTATTAGACGAGCCCACGCAAGGCATGGGACATGAAGACGTTGATCGTGTAACACGGTTAATTGCAGAGGTTGCTAAGGGCCGAACGGTATTAATGGTGGAACATAATATGAAGGTTGTTTCAACTATTGCAAATACAATTACTGTATTACAGCGTGGCTCAGTATTGGCCGAAGGTTCTTATGATGAGGTGTCTAAAAACCCCTTAGTCATGGAAGCATATATGGGGCAAACTAGCGAGACAGTATGACGATTGCCCTAGAAATTAATAATCTTGAAGCTTGGTACGGCGAATCTCATATTTTGCATGGGATTAATTTTGAGGTCCATCAAGGTGAGGTAGTCACTTTGTTGGGGAGAAATGGCGCCGGGCGCACTACAACCCTTAGGGCTATATTGGGCCTTACTGATAAAAGAACTGGCTCCATCAAAATTAATGGTGTAGAAACTACGAACCTCATGACCCATCAAATAGCACCCATGGGTATTGGTTATTGTCCGGAAGAAAGGGGTATTTTTTCTACGCTAACAGCTGAGGAAAATTTATTTTTACCACCCATTATTAGTAAAGGTGGATTTAGTACGGATGAAATTTATGAAATGTTTCCTAATTTGTATGAGCGGCGCTCAAGCCCTGGGACTCGATTAAGCGGTGGAGAACAACAAATGCTTGCAATGGCAAGAATCTTGAGAACGGGCGCCAATATATTGTTATTAGATGAAATTACTGAAGGCCTTGCTCCAGTGATTGTTCAAAAATTGGGTCAAGTGGTAAAGGATTTACGCGATAAAGGTTATACGATTATCTTGGTTGAGCAAAACTTTCGTTTTGCAGCGCCATTAGCTGATCGACATTATGTTGTAGAACATGGCAAAGTAGTAGAAACTGTTTTAAGTAGTGAGTTAATCCAAAAAACAAGTGTTTTAAATAGTTATTTGGGTGTTTAGATAATTTAACTGACGGGGAAAATAATGAAACTGAAAAAAATTGTAACTGCATTGGCGCTTATTTCTGTATCAGCATTTGGTATTGCTGCAGATAATAAGCCACTAAAAATTGGATTTATAACTGATGGCTCTAGTTTGTACTCAGACATTGATGGTATCGGCGGTAAAGAGGCAATGGAAATGGCGATTGCCGATTTTGGTGGTTCTGTTTTGGGTAGAAAAGTAGAGGTTTTATATGCCGACCATCAAAACAAGGCTGATATTGCTGCGGGTAAAGCACGTGAGTGGATTGACCAAGAGGGTGTAAACGTAATCTTTGGTGGAACTAATTCTGGTACGGCACTGGCTACTTCAAAAGTAACCGCTGAAAAGAAGCGTATCTACATTAATAATGGTGCAGGAACTTCAGCTTTAACGAATGAACAATGTACCCCATATACCGTTCATTACACCTATGACACGATTGCCTTAGCCAATGTAACGGGCAAAGCAATGTTAGAAAAAGGTAATAAAAACTGGTATTTCATAACGGCAGATTATGCGTTTGGAGAGCAGTTACAAAAAGATGCGACAAAGGTTGTTCTAGACAATGGGGGTAAAGTGCTAGGCGCAGTTAAACACCCATTGAATGCTAGTGATTTTTCTTCATTCTTGTTACAGGCTCAGAACTCTAAAGCTCAAGTCTTGGGAATGGCCAATGCTGGTGGTGATACGATTAACTCCGTTAAAGCTGCTAACGAATTTGGTATCAATAAGACAATGAAGTTGGCCGGTTTACTCGTGTTCATTACTGATGTGCATAGTATCGGTATCAAAAATGCAGCGGGGCTTTTAGCAACTGAGGCGTGGTATTGGGACTTGAATGATGAGTCAAGAGCTTTTGCTGGAAGATTTATTCAAAAAATGAAGCGTATGCCAACCTCTGTTCATGCTGGTGATTACTCTTCGATGATGACTTACCTGAAAGCTGTTAAAGCTGCTGGTACAGATAATCCAGATAAGGTCATGGCTGAAATGCAAAAAATGAAGATTAATGATCTATTTACTAAGGGTGGATATATTCGCAAAGATGGAACAATGGTCCATGATATGTATCTGTTCGAAGTGAAAAAAGCTGAAGAAGTTACAAAGCCATGGGATTACTATCGTGTAGTTAAAAAATTGCCAGGAGAACAAGCGTTTAATACTTTGGCAGAATCAAAGTGTTCTCTAATTAAGTAAATTAGTTCTTACATGGAAATATTTGGTTTACCTTTATCTGCTGTTCTTAGCCAACTCCTCTTGGGGTTGGTTAATGGCAGCTTTTATGCTGTTCTCAGTCTTGGATTGGCAGTTATTTTTGGCTTATTAAATGTTGTTAATTTTGCTCATGGCGCCATGTTTATGATGGGCGCTGTCCTGACATGGATGGCGGCTACTTTTTTTGGAATAGGCTATTGGCCCATGTTAATTATTGGGCCGTTACTAGTGGCCATAGTTGGTGTTTTGATTGAAAAATTTTTATTAAAACATCTATACCATTTAGATCACTTATATGGACTCTTATTAACCTTTGGTCTAACGTTGATACTCGAAGGTGTCTTTAGATCATTCTTTGGTGTTTCAGGTATGTCCTATAGTGTGCCAGACTCTTTGACTGGGTCTGTTGATGTTGGGTTTATGTTTCTCCCAATCTATCGTGCTTGGGTTGTACTGATATCACTGATTGTTTGTTTTGGAACTTGGTACGTAATTGAAAAAACTAAGCTAGGTGCTTATTTGCGTGCCGGTACTGAAAACCCTAAATTAATCCAAGCTTTTGGAATTAATTTTCCACTCATGGTGACACTTACTTATGCCTTTGGTGTTGCACTGGCTGCATTTTCTGGAGTCCTAGCCTCACCTATTATTCAGATTTCTCCTTTGATGGGATCAAATTTAATCATCACTATTTTTGCAATTGTAGTTATTGGTGGAATGGGCTCAATTATGGGATCCATTTTGACAGGGTTAGGTTTGGGCCTTATTGAAGCGATAACAAAGGTCTTTTATCCTGAGGCCTCTAGTACGGTAGTATTTTTAGTCATGGCGTTTGTATTACTTGTTCGCCCCGCTGGACTTTTTGGTAGGGAGAAGTAATGAGCAAAAGTCAAAGTACTATCTTTTATAGCGTCATTATTTTGTTGGGTGTATTGGCCCCATGGTTTTTATATCCGATATTTCTGATGAAGATTTTATGCTTCGCTTTGTTTGCGGCAGCATTTAATTTACTCTTAGGATATACAGGACTTTTATCTTTTGGCCATGCAGCATTTTTAGGTGGTGCCGGTTACATATGTGGCTACATTATTCGTGATTTGGGCCTCCCCCCTGAGCTTGGTTTGCTCGGAGGAACTTTATTTGCAACTTTATTAGGTTACATCATGGGTAGTTTGGCTATCCGCCGACAAGGTATTTATTTTGCAATGATAACGATGGCGCTGGCTCAGATGCTTTATTTTGTCTTTTTACAGGCCAAGTTTACCGGCGGTGAGGATGGTATGCAGGGTATACCAAGGGGAACTTTCCTTGGGGTGCTGGACTTGCAAAATGACATCAATATGTATTACGTAGTCTTTGTGTTTTTCTTAGCCTCTATTTTATTGATTGCAAGGGTTACAACCTCGCCTTTTGGCAAAATTTTATTTGCTATTAAAGAGAATGAGCCCAGAGCGATATCTTTAGGATACGAAGTAGACCGATTTAAATTGTTAGCGTTCATTTTGTCGGGCACGCTTGCAGGTCTTGCTGGAAGCCTTCAGGCCTTGATGATGGGTTTTGAAACCCTTTCAGACTCTCATTGGTCAATGTCTGGATTAGTTATTTTAATGACACTCGTCGGTGGAGTTGGAACACTAATTGGTCCAATTATTGGTGCTTTTGTCATTACGGTGTTGGAGCACAAGGTCGGCGAAATTGGTAATTGGATATTTGCGTTAACCAATATTGAATGGTTTAGAACCTTGGGTGAGTCTGTAACTATCGTTACAGGACTGATCTTTGTCGTTTGTGTGATGGCCTTTCGCAAAGGTATCGTCGGTGAGTTTTTAGACCTCTTCAAAAATAGAACTAACTAATTGATTTTAAATGAGATTTTAAGTTATGGCGTTGTCGTTTTAGCGCTAGCAGCCTTTTTTGCGGGATTTATTGATGCAATTGTTGGGGGCGGCGGGTTGCTGCAAATTCCTGCATTATTTTCTGTTTACCCGAAAGAGATTCCAGCAACTCTGTTTGGAATTAATAAACTCTCTGCAATTGGTGGAACTTTTGTTGCTGCCACACAATATATTAAAAAGGTTAAGTTGCCGAAAAAGCTCATGCTTTATGCATCTACTTTTTCACTGATTGGCTCATTTTTGGGAGCCTGGACGGTAACACAAATATCACCTGACTTCATCCGTAAGCTCCTACCATTTGTCTTATTACTATTGTTAGCCTTTACTCTAAAGAATAAAAATTTTGGCCTGACACATCAAATTCAAACTCAAAATTTCCGGAGTATTTTTTTAGCCTCTGTCGGAGCTTTTATCATTGGGTTTTATGATGGTTTTTTCGGTCCTGGAACGGGCGCATTTTTTATGTTTCTATTTGTAAGGTTTTTGGGTTTCGATTTCTTGCATGGAGCAGCTGCAACTAAAATAGTCAATTGCTTGAGTAATTTTGCGGCTTTAGCCTTATTCATACCCACGGGACATATTCATTGGGGCATAGCACTTTGGATGATGAGTTTTAATATTGCTGGGGGTATTGTCGGTAGTGCTTTTGCTTTGAAGCATGGTAGTAAGATGGTAAGGGTATTTTTTATTTGGATTGTATTGGCCCTAGCCTTGAAAACAGCAAATGACTCTTATCATATGATCGATTTCATAAGATAATAGAGCTTTAGTGTTTCACGTGAAACACATTCAACACAATTACTTATTCTTAGATGATCGACTTTAAAAAACAATTTGATGTAATTGTCATTGGTGGGGGGCATGCTGGTTGTGAAGCTGCATTGGCTAGCTCAAGGATGGGGTGTGAAACCCTGTTATTAACCCACAATATTGAAACCCTTGGTACGATGAGTTGTAACCCCTCGATTGGTGGTATTGGGAAAGGGCATCTGGTCAAGGAAATAGATGCTATGGGGGGTGCCATGGCTCATATAACCGATGTTGCTGGAATACAATTTAGAATTCTTAATTCGAGTAAGGGGCCAGCGGTTCGAGCAACGAGAGCGCAGGCAGATAGAGCTTTATATAAATCTGCAATGAGAAGTCTTTTAGAGAATCAGCCTTTTTTAACTCTTTTTCAGTCTGCTGTCGACGATTTAATCATCCGTGGTAATCGAGTAGTTGGGGCTATAACTCAGTTGGGCTTACAATTTTATGCGCCAACAGTTGTCCTGACGGCAGGTACTTTTTTAAATGGAAAAATTCACGTTGGTTTAGAAAATCATTCAGGCGGAAGAGCTGGAGATCCTGCTGCAGTTCGCTTATCTGAAAGATTAAAAGAGTTACATCTTCCCCAAGGAAGGCTTAAAACAGGAACCCCTCCAAGAATCGATGGAAGAACAATCGATTTTTCTAAAATGAAAGAGCAGCCTGGTGATTTGGATCCACTTCCCGTTTTTTCTTTTTTAGGAAGACCAGAACAGCATCCTACGCAACTTCCGTGTTGGATCACTTATACGAATGAGCACACCCACGATATCATTAGAAGTGGTTTAGATCGCTCGCCAATGTATACAGGAGTGATTGAAGGGGTTGGCCCTAGATATTGTCCTTCTATAGAGGATAAAATTCACCGCTTTGCCTCAAAATCTAGCCATCAGATCTTTCTAGAGCCTGAGGGACTCTCTACAAATGAGTTTTATCCAAATGGGATTTCTACAAGCCTGCCATTTGATATTCAACTCAATCTCGTTCATAGTATCCCAGGCTTAGAAGATGCGCATATTTTACGCCCAGGTTATGCGATTGAATATGACTATTATGACCCGCGATCCTTAACGCAAAGCTTAGAATCAAAGCAAATAGATGGTTTGTTTTTTGCAGGGCAAATTAATGGAACCACCGGTTATGAAGAGGCGGCTGCTCAGGGTTTATTGGCGGGCATTAATGCTGGTTTAAGAGTAAAACAAAAAGACCCTTGGCGCCCATTAAGAAGTGAGGCGTATTTAGGGGTATTGGTTGATGACTTAACCACTAAAGGCGTTCAAGAGCCCTATAGAATGTTTACCAGTCGTGCTGAGTATCGTTTAAGCTTGCGTGAAGATAATGCAGATGTTCGGTTGACAGAGCTTGGACGATCTATGGGCTTGGTAGATGATGTGCGGTGGAACTTTTACTGTAAAAAGCAAGAGGCTGTTTCACGTGAAACATCTCGATTATTGGGAACATGGGTTTCGCCTAAAAACTTAAGCGCCGAGGAAGGCGTTGCTATTTTTGGTCAGGCTTTGAGCCATGAGTATAGTTTGGCAGAGCTTTTAAAAAGGCCACAGGTTATTTATAAAGACTTGGTGGGTGCGCTTGATGGCAGATGGGCAAGTGAAGTAGAGGAGTTTGATTTGACTTTACAAACTCAAATCAATGAACAGGTTGAAATAGGTATTAAATATCAGGGTTATATCGATAGACAAAGCTTGGAAATTGAGCGTCATTCTTACTACGAGCATTTAGAGTTACCAAAGTGGTTAGATTATGCTGATATCAGTGGTTTGTCTAATGAGGTTCGTCAGAAATTGATTGTTAATAAACCTCAGACTTTAGGTCAAGCCGCGCGAATCTCTGGAGTTACACCAGCTGCAATTTCGATCTTATTGATCTATTTAAAAAAGGGCGCAAGTAAAAAAAGTGCTCCAGTATGAGTTTTAATATTGCAAAATTTGAAGAAAGAGTTCGGCAAGGACTAGAGCTACTTGAAATATCATCTAATTCTAACCAGATCAATCAATTGATCACGTTTAGTTCGGAGTTTTTTAAGTGGAATTCTATTCATAATTTAAGCGCTATTCATGATGAGGATGATTACCTCAGTGCGCATGTAATGGACTCTTTAGCGGTTATTCAACCGATTTTAAAAACAGTTCGAAAGGGGCTCTTACCAAAACACGCCCAAATAGCTGACTTAGGCGTTGGTGGTGGATTTCCAGGCATGCTTTTAGCGATATTTATCCCTGATTTTGAGTTTTTTTTGGTAGAGGCTATTCGAAAAAAAACAGCATTTTTACAGCATATCAAGGGTCGGTTGAAATTATCGAATGTCCATGTCATTGAACAAAGAATAGAGCACTTTGCACAACTTAGACCTCATTCCATGGATGCAACAATATCAAGAGCGTTTACCGAGCTCAAACATTTTATTGAGTACTCCGAGCCTTTGCTAAAAGAGGGTGGATTAATGTTTGCAATGAAGTCACAAAAAATAACAATTGAGTTAGAGGGCTTACCAATAAGCCATCAAGTTATTTTTAATGATGAGCTAAAGATTCCTTACTTAGATGCTTATAGATGTATTTTATCCATACAATCCATGAGAAAATCTAACCAATAAATAGGGGTTTATGATGGCGAAGATTTTTTGTATTGCAAATCAAAAGGGTGGAGTAGGAAAAACAACAACTGCGATCAATTTAGCTGCTGGTCTGGCAGCTTTAAATCAAAGGGTGTTATTGGTCGACTTGGATCCGCAGGGAAATGCTACGATGGGTTCTGGCGTAGATAAACACCAGTTAGATCATTCCGTATACCAAGTTTTGATTGGGCATAGCGATATTATAAAATCAAAATATCCTTCAGAATCAGGTGGTTATGATGTCATTCCAGCTAATCGAAATTTGGCAGGTGCCGAGATTGAGTTGGTCGATTTTAAAAATCGTGAATCAATATTAAGAGATGCATTGCAAAAGGTTGCTGATGATTATGACTTTATTCTTATCGATTGTCCGCCAGCACTCTCGTTGCTAACTTTAAATGGCTTGTGTGCTGCAAATGGCGTCATTGTCCCAATGCAATGTGAGTATTTCGCTTTAGAGGGCTTATCAGATTTGGTAAATAGCATTAAGCAAGTTCATGCAAATCTAAATCCAGATTTAAAAATTATTGGATTGTTAAGGGTCATGTTCGATCCCCGAACTGTCTTACAACAACAAGTTTCAGACCAATTAATTCAACATTTTGGTGATAAGGTTTTCAAAACAATTATTCCGAGAAATGTTCGATTAGCAGAGGCGCCCTCATATGGAATTCCGGGAGTTGTTTACGATAAGTCTTCTCGAGGGGCCAAAGCTTACGTGGAGTTTGGACTAGAAATGATAGAAAGAATAAAGAGTATTTAGTGATGATGAAAAAAAAGGGCCTTGGCAGAGGGCTTGAAGTTCTGCTTGGTGAGTCAATTGATTTAAGCGGTCAAGACTCCAAGGAAAGCTCCACAAAGGAATTAAAACTTTCACAGCTTCAGCGAGGAAAATATCAGCCACGCATGCAGATGAAGGAGAGTGAGTTAGAAGAGTTAGCTCAAAGTATTCGCACTCAAGGTGTAATGCAACCGCTACTAGTTCGTTCAATTGGTTCTAATCAATATGAAATCATCGCAGGTGAAAGACGATTTAGGGCGGCAGGAATGGCTGGCCTTGAATCGGTTCCTGTGCTTATAAAAAATGTAGATGATCAAACAGCCGCAGCCATGGCGCTGATCGAAAACATGCAGCGTGAAGACTTAAATCCTCTAGAAGAAGCAGAAGGATTGGCTAGGTTGATTGCGGATTTTGGTTTTACGCATGAACAGGCAGCGCAAGTTGTCGGCAAATCTAGAAGTGCGGTAACTAATCTGTTACGACTAACTCAATTAAGCAAATCTGTACAGGCATTATTAGCATCCGGTGAAATTGATATGGGACATGCAAGGGCCTTATTGCCTATATCTCCAGCCATGCAAATTGGCCTTGCTCAAAGAGTGGCAGCACAGGGGCTTTCAGTTAGAGAAACGGAAAGATTAGCAAATGGAATTTTGAACTCTAGTAAAAAAAATGATATTGATAAAACTGAAAAAACTAAAACAAAAATTAAGTATGACCCAGATTTAAAGCGAATTGAAAATCAGATGGCAGATTCAATTGGGTTGACGGTTGAAATTAAGGCACGATCTAAAGGTGGCGAAATAAAAATTAAATTCTCACAGGTTGACGAATTACAAAATTTATTACAAAAGCTTGGTTTGGTTAATTTGTAAAGCATCATATGGAACCTGGTAATTATGAGGATGAAAGCTTAGAACAAGAATATAAAAAGCTTACACGAGATCAAGCAAAAGCTTTATTTACAGAAAATCAGCTTACCGCCAAAATCACCAGTCCTTGGCAAATTGTGAAGTTACAAAGTTTTTTAACAATTGCGTTTACAATAGTGGCGGAAGTTTACAGTTTAATTTTTGACGAAAACAACCTCGCATTATCAGTGTTACTGGGAGGGATTTTAGGGGTATTCCCTAGCATTGTGTTTATAATACGAATTCAAGCTGTGAAAAAGAGTCTTAATGCAAGGAAGTTTATTAGTTCGTGGATGTATGCTGAAGTCATAAAAATTACATTAACGTTAACTATAATAATTTTTGTTATTCGACTGGTTCCTAATTTAAACTGGTTGTTTTTTTTAGGAATGTTTGTTGTAACGTTGCAATCGTATTGGTTGATTGGTTTATTAAAGAAGAAATAGTTACTAAGGGTATTGGAAAATATAGATGTCAGCTGAAGCCTCGTCCACCGAATTATTACAACCTACAGAATATATTCTCGAGCATTTAACAAACCTCAACTCTATGGGGCACGCTCAATCTGAAATAGTAGACTTTAGTGTTTTAAATTACGATACCATTTTCTGGTCATTAACGATGGGTTTATTGGCTGTTGGCCTATTAATCCTCGCAGCAAGACGCTGTACCGCTGGAGTACCAGGCAGATTTCAAGCACTAGTTGAAATGGTTGTTGAACTAGTAGAAACACAATCTAAAAACATCGTTCATGGGGATAGAACTTACATTGCCCCATTGGCGTTATTTGTGTTTTGTTGGATTATTTTTATGAACACCTTAGATTTGATTCCGATTGACTGGGTTAATGGTATTAACGGAATCCTTAGCGTGTTTCACATACATATTCCTCACCATAAAATTGTTCCGACCACAGACTTAAACGGAACAATGGGCATGTCGTTATCAGTTTTGCTTATTATTTTGTATTACAGCCTGAAAATTAAGGGTATTGGTGGGTTTGCTCACGAGTTAGTTTCAGCGCCATTCGGTGCCAAATGGTATCTTGCCCCGTTCAACTTATTACTCAATTTGATTGAGTATGTTGCAAAAACTGTTTCATTAGGCATGCGACTCTTCGGAAATATGTATGCTGGTGAATTAATATTCATGTTAATCGCACTGTTGGGAAGTATTTGGACATTCAGTTTAGATCCAAGTATTTTCGGCTTTGTGGGACATGTAATAGCTGGAGCAGCATGGGCAATATTTCACATATTGGTCATTCTTTTACAGGCTTTCATTTTCATGATGCTTACTTTGGTTTATATAGGCCAAGCGCATAGCCATCACTAATTTTTTATTTTTTTATTTAACTAGGAGTCAACAATGCTAAATCAGTTCATCGGAAATATTCAAGGTTTGACAGCTGTCGGTATCGGTATCATTATCGGTCTCGGCGCTATTGGTGCTTGTTTAGGTATCGGTTTAATGGGTGGAAAATATATCGAAGCTTGCGCACGTCAACCTGAGTTGATGGAACCTCTTCAAACTAAGATGTTTTTGTTAGCAGGTTTGATTGATGCTGCATTCTTGATTGGCGTTGGTATTGCTATGCTTTTCGCATTTGCAAACCCACTGTTATCTAAATTAACAGCTTAATAGTTTTTAAAGTGATAACTACTGAATTCAGTAGTTTTGTCAATCTGAACCGAAAGGAAAAGCCGTGAATCTGAACGCGACCCTATTCGCGCAAATGGTTGTGTTTTTCATCCTCTGGTGGGTGGTAGCTAAGTTTGTTTGGCCTCCGCTTGTAAAAGCCTTAGATGAAAGAGCAGCTAAAATTGCAGATGGATTAGCCGCTGCTGAGAAGGGTAAAACTGATTTAGAGTTTGCCACGAAGCGTGCTGATCAAGCCTTGGCTGAGGCAAGAAATGAAGGAGCACAGCGTATTGCTGAAGCTGAAAAGCGCGCTCAACTTAGTGCAGAGGAAATTAAGCAGAACGCACAAGCAGAGGCAGCACGTATTATTGCTCAAGCGAAAGCTGATGCGGATCAGCAGATTATCCGAGCACGTGATGAATTGCGCGCACAAGTTGCTTCTTTAGCAGTTAAAGGCGCAGAGCAGATTTTGCGTAAAGAAATAAACCCTGCTGCCCATGCGTCATTACTAGATCAACTGAAAGCTGAGTTGTAAGATGGCTGATTTAGCAACAATCGCACGTCCTTATGCTGAAGCTTTAGCTGGAACAGCTTTGCCAGAAGAAATGGCAAAGTGGTCTGAACAGTTAGGTTCTTTAGCGCATCTTGCTAGCAATCACGAAGTTGCAATTCTTTCTTCAAATCCGAATGTATCTCAAGAGCAATTAGCTGATTTGCTAATGGCTGGAATATCAGGGGAAACGGCACCGGCGTTGAAAAAATTTATAACTTTGCTGACATTGAATCATCGTATTGCTGCCTTACCAGAAATTTCAAAGCAGTTCGATGAAATTAAAAATGCAAAATCTGGTTCTGCTGAAGTCCACATAACTAGTGCTTTCCCAATGGGGGAAGATGAAGTTCAAAGTTTAGTTGCGGCAATTTCAAAACGTTTTGGTAATAAAAATTTAAAACCAACTGTTTCAATCGATCCAGAATTAATTGGTGGAGTGAGAGTTCAAGTTGGTGATGAAGTGTTGGACACATCAGTAAAGTCTAGATTAGAGGCGATGCAAGCCGCTTTACTTTCATGAGCAAAATAGATAAGTAGTACAACGAAATTAAAAGACCCTAGGAGTTATAAATGCAACTTAACCCATCTGAGATCAGTGAGCTGATCAAAAGTCGAATTAGTAGTGTAGGCGTAGACGCTGAAGTTCGAAATCAAGGTACTGTTATTTCTGTGACTGACGGTATTTGCCGTGTTCATGGACTATCAGGTGTTATGCAAGGTGAGATGTTAGAGTTTCCCAATAACACTTTTGGTTTAGCGCTGAACTTAGAGCGTGATTCAGTCGGTGCTGTTATTTTAGGCGCTTATGAGCACATTTCTGAAGGTGACCCAGTAAAGTGTACAGGTCGTATTCTTGAAGTTCCAGTAGGACCAGAGCTTTTAGGCCGAGTTGTAAATACCCTAGGACAGCCTATTGATGGCAAGGGCCCAATTAATGCAAAGCAAACTGACATTATTGAAAAAGTAGCGCCAGGCGTTATTGCACGTCAGTCCGTTAGTCAACCGTTACAAACTGGTCTCAAGTCAATTGATGCAATGGTTCCAATTGGAAGAGGTCAACGTGAGTTAATTATTGGTGATAGACAAACAGGTAAAACAGCTGTTGCGATTGATGCCATTATTAACCAAAAGGGTAAAGGCGTATATTGTGTATACGTTGCGATTGGTCAAAAAGCCTCTACTATTAATAACGTAGTGCGTAAATTAGAAGAACATGGCGCGCTCTCTTACACGATTGTTGTAGCAGCTACAGCCTCTGATTCAGCGGCGATGCAGTATTTATCAGCATATGCTGGTTGCACAATGGGCGAGTACTTTAGAGACCGCGGTGAAGATGCGTTGATTGTTTATGATGACTTAACTAAACAAGCTATTGCATATCGTCAAGTTTCACTTTTGCTCCGTAGGCCTCCAGGTCGCGAAGCATACCCAGGTGATGTATTCTATTTGCACTCAAGACTTTTAGAGCGCGCTGCTCGTGTTAACGACGAATATGTTGAGAAATTCACGAACGGTGAAGTAAAGGGTAAAACGGGCTCATTAACTGCATTACCTGTAATTGAAACTCAAGCAGGGGACGTATCTGCATTCGTACCAACGAACGTAATTTCGATTACCGATGGACAAATCTTCTTAGAAACTGACTTGTTTAATGCGGGTGTTCGTCCAGCGATTAATGCCGGTATTTCTGTATCAAGGGTTGGTGGTGCAGCACAAACTAAAGTCGTTAAGAAACTCTCTGGCGGTATTCGTACCGACCTTGCACAGTATCGTGAACTTGCGGCCTTTTCTCAATTTGCTTCAGACTTAGATGATGCAACGCGTAAACAGTTGGATCGTGGACGTCGAGTAATGGAATTATTAAAGCAATCACAATATAACCCACAACAAGTTTGGCAATTATCCGCTTCTTTATATGCAGCGAATAATGGCTTCTTAGATAATGTCGAGGTTAAAGATATTCTTCCTTTTGAAAAAGGATTGCAAGACCACCTCAAGTCAAAATATGCAGATTTAATTGGTCGTATTGAAGACACTAAAGAATTATCTAAGGATGATGAAGTTGCTCTTAAGGCAGCGATTGAAGACTTTAAACGTTCTGCTTCTTTCTAATATAAAGAGGCGAGGAGAGCCGCGTGGCTGGAACTAAAGAAATACGAAATAAAATCAAGAGCGTACAAAATACGCGAAAGATTACTAAAGCAATGGAAATGGTTGCCGCATCGAAGATGCGTCGTGCGCAAGAGCGTATGCGTGCAGCTCGACCATTTGCTGCAAAAATTAGGAATGTTGCTGCAAATATTACCCGTGCTAACCCAGAATATCGCCCACCATTTTTAGTTGAAAGAGAAGTAAAAAATGTTGGCATTATTTTGATTACTACTGACAAGGGCTTATGCGGTGGTTTAAATACAAATATTTTACGTATGCTTACAAACAGCATGAAATCTTGGCATGGCGATAAAAAAGATATTTTGTGTACAGCAATTGGTACAAAAGGCTTTCAATTTTTAAATCGAATTAAAGCAAAGCTTTTGTCACACGCCATACATTTAGGCGATAAGCCTTTGCTTGATGATTTAATTGGCACGATTAAAGTTCAACTTGACGCTTTTGAAAAAGGTGAAGTTGATGAAATCTATTTATGCTACAACCGTTTTATCAATACGATGAAACAAGAGCCAGTAATTGAAAAGATTTTGCCTTTACCGCCATCAAACTTAGAGCAATCCTCAGATGAGAAGCTTGCATACGGTTGGGATTATATATATGAGCCAGATGCGCAAACAGTATTGGATGATTTACTTAAAAAATATATTGAAGCTCTAATTTATCAGGCTGTATCAGAAAACATGGCCTCTGAACAATCAGCTCGTATG
>Ga0209085_1000913_pt1 | contig 19596 bp, 15 predicted proteins | sample C_131016_EF_Meta_FD_187310 | JGI IMG/M metagenome (GOLD analysis project Ga0209085, IMG submission 187310) | Freshwater microbial communities from Lake Croche, Canada to study carbon cycling - C_131016_EF_MetaG (SPAdes) (version 2) | ecosystem: Environmental > Aquatic > Freshwater > Lake...
GATTTACGTACTTTGACGACTTATCTCGTTTTCGACAGTTGGCAGCATTTAATTTCTTTTATGTTAGATGAGTTTCAACCCATTAAAGCCACCAACTCCTCTTAAAAACCCAAATTTAGAATTGCTGTACTCGCTCCTGTAGCCTCACAACTAGGTAACAAACGCCTTATTATAGTAGCAGATGGCATTTTACAAGACCTACCTTTTAGCACTCTCCCCACCGGAAACAACAACCAACCCCTATTACTGAATAACGAAATCAACAACCTCCCCTCAGCCTCTACTTTAGGCCTTTTAAGAGCCGAAAACCCTCAGCATCAAAGAGCACCCAAAACAGTAGCCGTTCTAGCAGACCCTGTATATAATCTCAAAGACCCCCGTTTAAATCAGAATACTAGGGCTAAAGTACTAAAAAAAGACAAATCAGAAACCCTGCCCCAACGTGCCGCCAGAGAAAACGGCATAACATATGACCGTCTAGAATATACCAAAATAGAAGCCGATAATATTATGAAACTAGTTCGGTCTGACCAAGGAGAACTTTTAGTCGGTTTGGCTGCTAATAAAACCAATGCCACCCAGACTGAACTAGTTAACTATCGCATCCTGCACCTAGCCACACATGGGTTATTTGACAGTCTTGTCCCTCAACGTTCTGGTCTAATTTTCTCCCTCTTCAATGAAAAAGGAGACCCAGTCGATGGTTATCTACGCTTAGAAGATATCTTTAACCTCAATTTACCTAAGACAGAACTAGTAGTACTAAGTGCTTGTGATACAGGGCGAGGGAAAAACGTTCAAGGAGAAGGCTTAGTTGGCATAACTAGAGGCTTTATGTATGCAGGAGTACCGCGTCTGGTAGTCAGTCTCTGGGATGTGGATGACGAGGCTACCTCTATCTTGATGACTAAATTCTATCAAGGTATTTTACAACAGGGTTTAACTCCTGCCCAAGCACTTAGACAGGCTCAACAAGAAATGAGAAAAGACCCTAAATATGCAGCACCCTACTATTGGGCTGCTTTTGTCCTAGAGGGAGATTGGAAGTAGGGGGTAGGGTGTGGGGTGTGGGGTAAGAGTGGGAAGTGGGGGAGAGCCTAACCCCTTACCCCTCTATAGTAGATATAAACCCTAGACTTCTGCCTGAAGTCTATTATTGCCTACTATCACTCCTGAAAAAGCCCCTAATTCTAGTTCTTTAGTTTCAGTATGCCAGGAATTACTAGGATCAGAGGTAAGTATTAGTTGCACAGAGTTAGGAAAAGGCAGTTGCACAGACTGCGGACTATTATTGAGAATAATGATATAGTTTCCACAGCTATAACCATAAACTCCCCGTTCATCATCAATGATCAGAGATTGGCGTTGACTCCAGATGGCTGGATTTTGCCTACGGAAAGCAATTAAAGACCGATAGAAGCTCAATAAGGACTGATCTTGTTCCTCTTCCTCCCAGAGCATAGGTAAACGGGACTCCTCCAACCTTCCTACAGCCTGAAGCTGACTTAAACCTACTTCCGTTCCATAATAAATAATAGGTGGGGCTGGTAAAGTAAATTGACATAAAGCAGCCAATTTTAAGCGTCTTTGATCCCCCTTAACCACCCAAAGAAAGCGGTTCATATCGTGGTTATCGAGAAAACTAGGCAGCACTAACCCAGAGCCAAAATAAGCAAAATGTTGCTCTAAAACTTTTTCAAACTGACTGACAGTTAAGGTATTAAAAGCAAAAAAGCCGCGCAGTAATTCCAACAGTTTAAAATCTAAACAGCCATCCATACGCCCAGCATAGGATCGGACTAGATCAGGACTGGTAGTAATTTCCCCGATCATAATACTATCAGCTTTGAGAGCACGGGTAGCCGCCCTAAAAGCCGACCAAAAGGCATGAGTAACTCCATGTGCATAGTCAAGACGGAAGCCATCACAGCCCCATTTTAACCATTTAGAAGCCTGCTCAATAAAATAAGCCCTTACAGCGGGATGATCTGAGTTCACTTCAGGTTGATCAGGTACATCAAAAAAACAGTCATAGCTATCGGGCCACTCTCGGAAGCGAAACCAGGCATATGTAGGATTATTTTGTTCTTTTTGAGCCGCTTTAAAGGCTGGATGTTCATTAGAAATATGATTGGCTACATAGTCCAAGATAATCCTTAACCCCCTTTGATGGGCTGAGTTGACTAGAGTTTCCCAATCAGCTTCTGTTCCCAAACGAGGTTCTATAGTATCATGGGAAACTGGATCATAACCATGATGGGAAGGACTGGGAAAGATAGGGGTTAACCAGAGACAGGTTACCCCCAACTCTTGTAAATAATCCAGTTTGGCAATCACTCCGCGTAAGGTTCCACCATAAAACCCACTGCGCTCGGCGGGAGTTACAAAAGATTTACCTGGATCAGGGGCAAAACGTTCTACAAAAATCTGATAAATTACCGCCTCCTGTAACCAGGTAGGAATGGACTCCTCATCTACATAAACCCCAAATATTTGGGGAGAAGGACTGTTTTCGAGCCGTTTGAGGAAGGTCTGATCAAAAGAATCCCCTAGAGATTTTAAAGCAGCTTCGTCCACATAAGGACAACCGATGTCCCGACCAGTATTAGTGATTGCTTTAATCGCATACTGTACATAAGTACCTTGAAGTTGTCCAGGAATCTCTGCGCTCCATGTTTCTAAGTAACACCATTGCAGGGTATCCCATTGAATCTCTGTCCTTTGCATAGAGAGACTATTGGCAGTAAGAGAGTCGGGAATAGTCCCATCAGTACTGTAATAGAGAGTAATAGACTTAACTCCTACTTCAGCCCCCACATGAACACTAATTTTGATAGGTTCATTAGGTTTAGGATCTAAAGGTAAGAAATCATGGCTTAACCCCAGTTTCAGGGTGTTGACTCGGTTTAAACGACCTTTAGGGGTGGAGAGTTGTCCAAAAATAAATTCGGGCAGGTTGGCGGCATTTACAGTCATTGTAATCTCAACTTAGAATCAGCATTCCTGCAGGTGGAAGACTTACCCTGACATAGGCGCGACCATCTGCAGCTTGTTCTACCTTAAGAGTTTCTCCCTTTGGTGGTTGTTTCAGTTGCTCATCTGTCCAGTCAGCGCGGTAAAGTACCTTTAAGGTGGAGCCTGGGGGATGTAATTTATTGTCTATTGTGACATCAGCCCCCCGAGACTCTAACCCATGAGTATTTAAAACCATTACCACTTCATGGTTTGACAGAATCCTGGACCAGGCAAAGATTTCTCCTGCTCCATGTATGGCAAAGGGATAGCCACAATAGGATGTCTCCCGAGGATAACAGATACCTAAGCGCAAAGTCCGCCCAACATAATCATTTTGGTTACGGACACGGGCGATAGCCGCAATCCTCAAATAGGTAGGATGTTCAGGGTTAAAGAAGTGACAACCCGTCGTCTCAAACGCTCCAAAAGGACCGCCAAACATATCCTCTCTGATATAGCGGTCTTCCCCAAAACGACTCGGTTCGATGCTATAGTCGTGGGAGCCTTCGTTCCCCTCAAAAGCTTGCTCTGTTCCATAATAGATACAGGGTATCCCAGGGGTTGTCAATTGTATCGCTACTGCATGGGCTGACTGCCAGTAACGGTGGGGGGTATTATTATTGGCGGCAAAGCGTTCTTTATGGGAGCGACTGGACATATCATGGTCATCTAGAATCGAGACGTGCATTCTGCCTGTCTGAAGATAGCGACTTAGTTCAGAGTCTGTTCTATAGCGCCCAAAAAAGTTGATGGGGTTTTCTGTACCACGAGCCGCTCCTAACAAGAGATTGGGGGATTGGTTGATATCTAGTACTGCTGTTAACGCTCTGTCAAAAGTACTACCATAGATGGAAAGATAGTTGGCGGACATGAGGTTGTCAGTGATTTCTCCCACCAGCATAAAGTTATTCTTGCCGATAGATTGGGCATAACGGAAGATAGAGAAGCTGAACTTTTGACATATATCCTTGGGAACGTGTTTGGCTGCATCAATACGGAAGCCATCACAGTCAGTCACCGCAATCCAATACTGATAGCACTTGATGATGGTTTCCATCGTCTCTTCATCATAACCGTTGAGTTTTTTCAAATCGAAGAAGTCACCGCGTCTAAATTCAGCATTAGGGTCCATTGGATCAGGATTATTCCAGTTAACTATCGCCCCACATCGATTATATGCTTCCAGTTTTTGTAGTTCTTTAGGCCAGCAGCCATCTTCGGTGGTCTGTATTTCAGAAATAATCTCCCCCTTACCCGAACGCCAACCGCCAAAGCTATAGGGAGGAGAATAGCGATAGGGTAAGGATTCTTCAATTATGCCTGTGAGATCTGGTCCATAAAACCAATTATTGCCAGTATGATCCATGACAATATCTAGTATGACAACCATCCCGCGATCATGGGCATCATCAATCAGATCTCGCAGATCCTGAACTGTCCCAAAACGAGGGTCTATACTGAGAAAGTCTTGTATAGCATAACCATGATAAGTCTGAAGATCAGGTCTTTGCTTGAAGGCAGGATTAAGCCAAAGTCCTGTAATCCCTAGTCCCTGCAGATAGTCTAATTTACTCTGAATGCCTTTGAGGGTACCCCCCGTAAATTGTAATCCTGCTTCCATCCATGCTTTTTTGTCCTGAACGTGGTATTTTTCTGGTTGATTATAGTCAAATAAAGGACGCTCCGATTCTTTCCCATCACTGAAGCGATCTGGTAAAACTTGATAAAAAATATGCTCTTTCCAAAGATCGGGACTAGGAAAGACTCTGCCACGTGGTTCTAGGTTGATTTCCGCTACTGTGGTAGGGGTTTGGGTTTCAATCGGGGTTTTGGTTGCCATATATATACTGTTAAATTTTCTGTAGATTTTGTAATATTGACTTCATTATCAACCAGAACTTACACTCAATCCCAAACTTTTACATTTTTTAAGGGAAAAACTATATACCTAAATTTGTATTATTTTTTATTAAACTCAACCCGCCCGATGTAGGCATACCGACCATATTGTTGATCCCCACTAAACAAACTTACCTCATAAGTTCCTGAACCAGGAAGGGGGCAAGAAATCTGATCGCCTTGGGTTGTCTGCTTCATACAGTTTTGAGTTTGTCCACTGCCTTTAGCGCCATAACTGGCCATCAACCAACGTTGCTGAGGATTTTTAAGTTCGATAGTGGCATCCCCTTGAATGTCAGTTTGTGACCTGGTTGGTGAAATAAGGCGGAACCCCTCAGCAAAGAATCGAGTACTCATCATGGGTTGACGCAGAAATTCGCCACGTGAGAGAGGTTTTGGCAAAAGTTGCCATGCGGGATCTTCGGGAAAATGACTCACTGTCATTACGGCTGGGGGTGGAAAGAGATAATCAGTTGTGTATCGTTTTGTGAACCCAGAGGAGTCTACATAACCGCTATCCCAAGTCGCGTCAATTAAGTACCAATTTCCCGCAATTTTGGCTGCATTCCACGCATGTCCTGACCCGCTTAAATCACTAGTTTGGCTACGCGAATCCCCAACCACATAGACGATCTCCTCCCCAATAGCTTGTCCCAACGCTTCTAACAACTTGGCGTATCCAGCACAGACTGCGGTATGTCTAGTAAAAACCGTTTCGGCATCTTGAGGGGGATATTGTCTGGCAAAATAAGAGGGAGCATCATATGCAATTCGATCAGCCACATAGTCATGTAATGCCTTAATCCGTAAAAAAGGATCTTTCTCTTGCTGTGCAATATATTTAGCTACCGATTCAATACTAGTTTCTACACTAACAGGCATATTAGCAACAGCAGGATGAAGTTTCGTTTCTTGCCATGGCCAATATGTTGAGATTTGTGGATTTAAGGTTGGCTTTTGAACTGACTTAGTACTTACTTGGGGTTGGGGTGAAGGCTTAGTACTTACTTGGGGTTGGGGTGAAGGATTACTACTTACTTGGGGTTCGGGTGAAGGATTACTACTTACTTGGGGTTCGGGTGAAGGCTTGCTACTTACTTGGGGTTCGGGTGAAGGTCGAATGTGTGTTGTATCTGCATATTGCCGATAAGGATTCTGGCGAACTGCCAAATACAACCACTCTAAACCGTTTGCTAACTTGAACAAACCTTGCCGTACTAATTCAACTGATTGCCCGTGCCTACCATCCAACATCCAGTCTCCTCGGGTGGAAAGTGCCAAAAAGGCCGTTTGAGGACGAAATGCCAGCAAACAAGCAATAAAAATCAAATTGAGTGCTAAAGTCCGCAGTGTCAGGCGATCGCCCCATGTCAAAAATCCTGGCGACTTACGCTTTCTTTGTCCCCACAGGTCCCAAATGATTGGAATTAGCGGAAATAGCAGAATTCCCGAAAATACTGCTAACGAAGTTGGACCGTTCGTATATGCCACTAACGAGGAAGCCAGCCACACTCCTAGCACTGGCGTACAAAATACCAAGAAATAAAGGCTGACCCTTAGTAACGTTAATGGGAGCCCAATAAAGATGAAGCGCATAAAGTTTATTCCCCAGCATCCAGCAAGTTAATTACTATTTTACTACTTTAATCGAGACGTTATACCCATACGGAGCGCAGTCCATTTTTTTGTTTTAAAGCTTTAATCTACTATTTCATGTCTTCCAAAATAGCTTTAATTTAGTACATAAACTCGTCACCAAAACTACCAAAAAAGTATAGACTAATCCCTTAATTAAGCCTAAGAGAGCATTATTAGCTATCCATTGGTCTATGGTTTCTTGCCAAGTTGTTAGGGCAAAAATAGGCAGAATTAAATTCCCATAACTGACATAGGCTATCATTGAATTTTGACCATTATCAATCAAAAGAGATAGATAAGAATCTAACTTCAGAAGATCAATAACAATCATTAAAATAATTAAGAGAAGAATAGCAATAGCTGTAGTCACAAAATAATAACTAAAAGTAGCTGAATCTTTTTTTATCCCTCCTTGATAAGGTTCAAAAGCCAAGCCTATTACTAAAATATAGATTGCCCAACCATAAAGACGAGATAATAATTTTTCTGTTGAAGTTCTGGGATATTTAAAGAGTGGATAGCCTAGAATTGCTAAAAAGCCAAAAATTAATAACATTAAGCTCAGTTCACGAGTATATAAACCGACTACTAATTTAATAATAATTGAGGAGAAAATGGTTGTTAATATTAATAACTCTCGACGCTTCCAACTACTTTTAAGAGTCACGCCATCACTCTTGAGCCAATCTACAAGCAAATCCCCGACAACCTTTCCAGGTAAGGCAATAAAGAGATATTTGAGATAATCAAAACTCCAGAGCCAACCTAAAGGAAATGTATGTAAAATTTCTGTATTCCGAGCATAGAGATACCAGAAGAATATTATGAAAGTCTGGACAGATATTACACAAGTAGGAAAATTTCCGAAGAAAGCTATTTAGAAATACAAAAAATCCAGCTTCAAATTAGCAATTTTATTACAAATAAACTAGAGAATGGAGAACTCAACTATGATGTTTTAGCTCAACCTTTCCCCCTAACAAATGCAGAAGCAGCCTTTGCTATTGAACAGAGAATTAACAATCCTGGAGGCTATTATTTTATTGAAGCAGATTATCCTTTATGTGGTTCTTTGCCGATCTGTGATCAAGGTTGTGGTTGGCAATATGTGCTAATTATTACAGGAGAACAAAGAGGGACAATCTGGACTGCAGGTGAAGAAGGTTGGCTACCTGCATTTAACGATGAACAGCATACTCAAAAGAATTTGTTAGAATGGTATCAAAACTGGCTAGATTCAGCCTTATCTAGTTTTTAATAATTACTCTAAGATGAGAATGTGGAAAATACAATTAAGCAGTTTACTTTTATTGTCTACAGCACTTTTAAGTCTCTCTGGTTGTGGTTATTTTGATCTATGTGGAAATAGAGTTGAAAAGGAGATACTTTCTCCAAATGGCAAGAAAAAAGCTGTAGTTTTTGAGCGAGATTGCGGTGCAACTACCAAATACAGTACTCAGGTTTCTATTCTCAATGCAGAGGCCAAACTCCCAAATGAAACGGGCAATGTTTTTGCCTCTTATGGGAAGGTGGATCATATATTCTGGGAGGGTGATAGTCAGCTAGTTATCAAACACGACAAAGATGATCGAGTCTTCGTTAATCAATCCAATATTTTTGATGTTAACATCAGATATTCTTTCTATTGTGAGAATAGCATTTACTTAGCAGTCCCCTCACCTGATGGAAAGAAGAAAGCTGTTGTTTTTTTTGGAGACTGTGGTGAAAAAGAAACTTCTAGAGGTTTTTTAGTAACAGTATTACCAGCAGAGGTAAAGTTACCAGAAAAACCTAATATTGTCTTTGCTGCAGAGACTACTATGCTCCCTGTTTGGCAAGGTAATCAGAAATTAGAGATTGAATATTACGATTATACAGATTACTATCAGAAACAAAAAGAATATATAAATCAATCAAAAAACAAGTCTTATGATAATCTTTCTCAAAATCAGGAGACATTTGGTAAAATATCAATCATTAAGCACAATATATCAGACATCACCATTAGCTATACTCCATATAAAAGTATGACTAAGGAGATGAAGGATCTAACGAGCAAAGTTCCTATAACCATTACCTATCCAGAAGGTAAATGAACAAATATATTCAGAACATTTGTTTGGAAAAACATGAGTAGAGATACAATTGAGGGACTGCTTCAGCAAGGGAGCATCGCATTCCAATCTGAAGCCTACTTGAATGCCTTCCTGATCTGCGATTGCGGGCTGCACCAGCAACCAGACCATGCCCTATTGTGGGGTTGGAAGGGACGTGCTCTCACCCAAATGACCTATGGACATCTGGATGATCGGCGCAATCAATTACCTGATGAATACTGTAACACCTGGATTGCTGGAAAGAATGTCATAGAATGGTATCAGGCATCTCATCGGGAAGCGCAAGCCTGCTTAGATCGAGCATTAGAACTAGCCTCCGACAATCCTGAACTCTGGCAATTTTTAGCCGAATTCTGGCTGCAACAAGGCTATTACCACAATCGGGATGAGGGGCGACGTGTCCAGGCTTATACCAAAGCATTACAGACAATTGAACAGTCAATTGTTCTGACTACCGATAATCCCACCTTCTGGAAAACGAAGATTACTGTGTCTGAACGTCTGTATCAACACGAGATTGGACTCCAGAGTGCTGAACGACTGGTGCAACTTACCCCAGAGGATGCCGCAGCTTGGAATACTCATGCTCAATTTTTGCGCTATTTGGAGCGGCATGAAGCAGCCCTTGCCAGCTATGAGCAAGCCCTTGCCCTCGCCCCAGAAGAGGATGCCAAACAACGGGAAAGGGCTTATCTAGGGCGTGGCTATGTCTTAGAAGCCTTGGGGCGCTCAGAGGAGGCTCTGAGCAGCTACGAACAAGCCCTGCAATATCCAAGACCTGGCTATCGTCTCCACAGAGCAGAAGATTTGCGTCATCGACTAGCCTTGAAGAACCTAGATCGTACCATAGAGATGAATCCGCAAGATTGGGAAGCCTGGTATGCCAAAGCCCAACAGTATGTTAAACGGGAAAATTATCAAGCGGCAATTCCCTGCTATGACCAGGTTCTGTCCATTCAGCCAGACAGCGTTAAGATCCTGAAGGAGCGCAGTGCTGCCCATCTTTGGGTGGGCAATGAAGCTGCAGCTAGTGCGGATATTGAGCGGGTACTTTCCCTTCAACCGGATTACTGGGAAGGCTGGTACCAAAAAGGCAAAATCCTGTCTAGTACTGAACAATACGAAGCAGCGATCGTCTGTTATGACCAAGTTCTGGCTCCTCAAGAGAAATTAGGACGATTTGAAGCGGCACTAGCAAGTTACAACCGTGTTCTGTCCCTCAACCCTGACGATTTTCAAACATTGATTAATCGAGCAAATGTATTGTTACAGTTAGGAAGGTATACAGAATCGCTGGCAGATTGCAATCGTGCCTTGGAATTAAAGCCCAATTATGAAAAGGCTTTTTACACCAATGCGATTATTTGTACTAAGCAGCAAGATTTAGAGCAGGTATTCATCAACTTGCGGGAATATGTCCGCTTAGTGACTAATTATGCAGATTATGCAGAAGAACTAATTGCTGAACCTGCCTTTGCCAGCCTTCGTACTGATCCAGAATTTCAATCATTGATCCAATCCTGATCCTAGAAGAAAATTCAATAGGATTGACCTATGAACGACATAACACTAACAAGAGAACAAGAAAAACTTTTGGCTACTTATCGGAAGAAATGGCGCTCAATGATTCTTTCGACAGAACCAATTGACAAAGCAAAAGCAATAGAGTCTATTGACTCCCTATACCAACTCAGCCACCTGAAGCAACCAGAAATTATTTTTTTTGCTGGTCCTTATAGTGCTATTTTGCATCTTCTTTACCGCAGAGGAAAGATAATTAAACGACAACTTCGCACTCACTTTAACTCGGATCAAAGTGGTGAGTTACTGATCGCACTCTGTCAGATGCTTCAGTCAATACTATGGGAGCAACTTGTCCTAGAAATGAGAGATACACCTTGGGAAGTGCTATGGCTAAAAGTTGCTAATAAGATCATGCCACCCGAACAATTACTTCAACAAATTGTTAAGGCTAACTTTGGCAAGGAGTTGATTGATACAGCTAAAAAAGTAAATTTTCTGAGACACTTAGACCAAGCGCATTTAAGTTATTACTTAATATTAGCTCCAGAAAGATTGGGGAACTGTGTTTGGAGTCAAATTAATTTAGCTTTGAACAGCAAGTTTAGTAATTTTTTGTGGAATCAAGTAGGAAGTCAACTGGGTTATCAAATTCAAGATGAACTAGAAAGAATATTATGGCAAGTTTTGGAAACTCAAAATAATCAACAACTAAGTGCAGAATTTAAGACCCAAAAACGGGTTGATTTTGCAACTAGTATTCTCCAGAATTTGACTCAAAAATATCATTGTTCTCGTCCGCCTTCATTGCAAGCCATGCGTCCAGAGTTATGGCCACATGATGGCGCAACAATTGACTTTTGTATTTCTGTGTTGAATTGTGAGTATGATAGTTTAACTTGGTCAGTATTTAAAGCTTTAAAAGAAAATTGTGGGTTTATCTTTCCGCATGAAGATGTTTGTTTAGTCTGTGAGCGACCTGTTAAACTATCTTTAGATAGTGAAGATAGGCTCCATGCAGAGGGAGAACCAGCTTTGCAATTTGCCGATGGATACAGTATCTATGCAAATCATGGAACTATTTTGCCTGAAAAGTACGGTAAAGTTTCCCCTCAACATTGGCAAATAAATTGGTTACAACAGGAACCTAATCTCAGTGTAAAACAAAATCTTTTATTGATTAAGGCAACTTATGCGAAAACAAGTCAACGGATCTTCGAGTTAACTTCCGTTCAAGAAGCTGGAATTTCTAAATATCTCGAAAAATGGCAGAATTTCGCATTATCTATTAAACGCATTGATCGACAACAGGCAGAGAATGTAATTAAAACCGTTTATCAATGGCATAATAAACCAGAACCAAGCATCATCTTTTGTGAAAGTCCGCACGCTGCTTGGTCTACTGATATATTTAAAAAACAAAAATCTTGGCAGTCTTGGGCAGGAATTGTTACTACCTTAGAGGAGCAACTTAAAAAACAATTAGAAGCTAACTTCTTAGTTCAACTGAGAAGAAAATATGGGAATCCTGATATATTCTTGTTAGAAAATTCCAGCGAATTATTATTAAGAAACTTAGATAGTGAGTTTGGACGTAATTCATTTAGCTGGATAAGATGGGCAGGAGACATTCGCTTATTTATGGTTCATAATCATCCTGAACTATGGGCATTTGAAGGAGGTTATCTCGATTTCTGTTTTTCTGTTTTAGGTTGTAGTTATGACAAATCAACTTGGCATATATTTCAGGAAGTTGTTCAGCATTGTGGCTGGATTTACCCTTATAAGAATGTTTGTCTTGTCTGTGAGCGTCCAACAAAAATATCTCTAAAAAAATCTCAAATTATTATTGAATTTAGCGATGGTTATTATCTGAACGACCAGAGAACATATAACTTTTAAATTTTTCCTAAACATTGCTAGAAAATCAAAAGAATGAATAATTATATTGAAGAACTGAAAAAAAGGTCAGTAATCGTTCAGAAAGATTATGTTCAGCCACTTTATCTCCATGTTTTAGGGGGTAACTTTGTCAATAATCTTCCTGGATTTAATCTCAATAGATTTATCAATTCAACCAGATATGCTCTAGATAATATAACTGATAAAGAAATTATCTATATGTATAATTGTGGGGATTGGAGAGAGGCAATTACAGCTAGTTGGCTTGGTGGAATTGGACGCTTTTCCCAACATCTCAAGAAAATTGAAAATTTACTGCTCCCAAGTAAAAATTGTTATGCAGGACAATTTCATTGTTTTGCCTTGGCTCGTTTTAATGTGACTGATTCAGTTAGAATTTTACGCTCTTATCTTGACACCTATTTGCCAGTTGGTACTCAAGAATATGATCAACTCTGGGCTATAGGCGCTTTATGGTGGTTAGATCAGAGAAATGGAACAAATTATGCAGAGGTTTATTTAAAAAATCCTGAGAATTGGAAAGTAACAAGTTATGACAAAGTGATTGGAGTAAAAAATCCAGAGAGAGGAATTCTTCACTTTCAAAAAGTCATGGAGTTTGTTGACCAGTATTTCGAGGAAACAGTTATTTATGGGACATGACTATTAATCGATATAATGCAACAAACAACCCTTTAAAAGGTAATTTTTTTATTCACTATAATGTCAACACTAGCTTACGGTAAAACTGAGAACCTGACAGGAGTAAAATGGCAGGACGAAAAGGTGGCTATCTTGACCATACCTGCTAACCTACGGTCTACAGAAATAGCCTTCAGTCCTTCTGAACGTTTTGTTGTTACTGGGGAAGTATGGCTAAGAGAAAAACTTTCTCCCTTTAATCATTCTGCTTCAGATTTACAAATTATTGCCCATGCTTGGGAACAGTGGGGAGTAGAAACCCTGACTAAGCTGGTGGGTATGTTTACTTTAATGGTTTGGGATCGCCAGAAACAAGTTCTCTACTTAGCGCGTGATCCTGTAGGTAGTCGGACAATCTACTATACTAGACAAGGTAATATCTATTATCTTGCTTCAGATATGAGATCCCTGAGTCCATATCACTCCCGATATTTGGACTTAGTAGCCTTAAGAGACTATCTCTGCTGTGCTTTTGTGCCTGGAAGTAGGACAATGTGGCAAGATGTCAGTGAACTTAGACCTGGCACAGTCCTAACCCTTCCTGATGAACGAATAGAGACCTATTGGTCATTACAGGAGTCTATTAAAGACTATCCCCTAGAATGGCATAGTAAAAAATTACGCAACCTCTTGGAAGAAGCAGTACAAGACAGCTTGCCACAACAAGAAGCAGTGGGAGTATTTCTCTCAGGTGGTCTGGATTCTAGTACTATAACTGCTCTAGCTTGTAAGTTACATTCAGAGCCAATACATACCTATTCTATTCATTTTGGCAAGACTTGTCCCAATGAGTTAGAGTTTTCTGGTTTAATAGCGCAGCAATATAAAACTAAACACCATATTTTAGAAATTACCTTTGATCAGATGTGGAAACGACTCCCTGAAACAATAGGGTATCTAGATGATCCGATAGGTGATCCTTTAACAGTTCCTAACCTATTATTGGGGAAATTAGCAGCAGAGTCTATTGGAGTAGTCTTAAATGGAGAAGGAGGAGATCCCTGTTTTGGCGGTCCGAAAAATCAACCCATGTTAATTAATCAGTTATATGGGGAGATGAGTGGCTATGATCAGTTACAAGCCTATCTGATTTCTTTTAAAAAATGTGCATCGGATCTGCCACAGTTACTAAAAGCCGAAATTTGGGACAAGGTACAAAACGAACCCTATATTTTTAGTGAAGAGTTAGACTCTACCGCTAGTTATTTAAACCGTTTAATGAGTTTAAATATTAAGTATAAGGGAGCGGATCAGATTCTTACAAAGGTCAATAATTTAACCAAAGCGGTAGGGTTACAAGGACGTTCTCCCCTTTTTGATGCGAAAGTAGTTGAGTTAAGTATGCAGATCCCGCCACACTACAAACTCTCTGGCGTACAGGAGAAAGCTGTTCTCAAACAAGCCGTGGCAGATCTCCTCCCTGAGAAAATATTAAACCGTCCTAAAAGTGGCATGATGGTCCCTGTTCAACTTGGCTTTCGTTCACATTGGCAGAAACAAGCCAAAGCCTTATTATTAAATCGTCATGCTGTCATATCTCCCTATTTGAATCAGTCTGTAATTAAGGATTGGTTAAACTATCAAGGTGATACTTGGGATAGATATGGGGTTAAATTATGGCTGCTGACCAGTTTAGAATATTGGTTACAAACACATTAACCAAAACTTTCTACTGCGTAAATTATACTCTCTTCTTCTGAATCGTTGAAATCTATTGCTTGACTTTTAGTAATACCTCGGTTGAGAATTTTAATAAGCCGACTTGGGGTAAAGCTTTCTAATTCTACAAAGTTACCTGCTTCTAACCAAGCTAACTCAGCCTTAGTTAGAGTTTGACGTACTTCAGGTGCTATTTTTTGAGCCGCTTCAGCACATTTGGAGCCATTACGTACAAAAAAACTGCGTCTACTTTTTATTATCTGACGTGGTGATAAACCCAGATCAATTATTTTGAGTTGACTTTCCCCAAACCAAGTAGGACTTGTTCGGAGTTGATGTACTAACTCAACTCCCCAAGGACTAGCATTATGTAAGGCATAGACAGTCAGTTCAGGATTACGTCTCAGCATTTGCATGACTGTGTCAAAAATGCTGGAGGGATAGCCATTAATACTCAAGATGGCGCAGTTATTTTCAAAGTGAAAGTTATTAGCAATCAACATTTGTGCTATTTCATTACTACTAGATACCACCAGACGGTCAAAACTGTAGGAAGTTACATCAGGATGTTCAGTATTAATAGTATTAGATATAGTTAATTGTGGTGCCGAAAGGAGTTTAGTAATTGGGTTATTTATACTTGCCCATCTCTCTAACCAACTCTCTATAGTTTGAGTCCCAAATAACAAAGCGTTAGGTATCTTCCTCGCTTTTATTCTCTGTAAAATACCTAACAACAAGGCTAATAAACCTAAAATTACACTAGCTAAAAAAATATTAGAATTGTCTGTAAACAAGCTACTTACTAACCCAATAATCAGAATAAAAACTCCTTGAATAGATAGCATAATGGCATAATTTCGACGGACATTATAATTAGATCCTTGAGAATTACTGACCTTAAATAGATTGAAAATCCAGATAATATTGTAGATAATCGACACAATTGGAAAACTAGATAATTTGAGTTCGCTTTTTGAAAATACACCCCCGAACACCCCTATGAAAAAAACGCCAAGAAATAGATAAGTAACAATTAATTCCCCCCAAGTTGACCACTTGGCTTTTAACCGTTTATCAAGGAAGTATAAAAACTGTTTAGGTGTGTAAAAGAGAGTGTTATTTACTGAAATATCATTAAGTACTTTTTGAAAAAAAGCATCAGTTACCTTGACTCCTCCCATACTAACTGGTTCAAAAGCAAAGGTATGATTACAATTTTTACACCGTCCGTAATTAGCTTGACGCTCTTTTAAGTTGTTGTCTGTGCTGCAGCGAAGACATTTCATAAATACCCCTATTAAAACACTTGACCATTTAACAACACAGTATTATCCTCTCTTTGACGAATCAAACGATGATGATTATCTTGTAATAAGACCTCTGCAGGACGTGGACGATGGAGGAAGTGAGAGGACATAGCATAACCATATGCTCCTACATCTAGTATGGCTAAAATGTCTCGATTTGTTAACTTAGGTAATTGACAATTACGCCCTAGATAGTCCCGCGAATAGGTAGTATTGCCGCAAATATCACTCGGGTGAAGTTCAGAGGATGGGGGATCTAGTGTGATAATTTCCCGATAACCTCCATATACAGAAGGAACAGAGAGGTTAGCTACAGTACTATCAACACCTACTATCTGTTTATCTTCCTGCCATTTGACGGAGACAACTGTTACTAAAAGGATAGCAGAGCCAGCTATTGCTGTTCTGCCTGGTTCAATTATCAGTTCTATAGGCTGGTTTAGTTGTTGCAGTTTTTGGGTTAAAACTTGACCAAACTTCTGCCAATTAAAAGTAACTCCTGAGGCATGATAGTTATAGCCAAAACCCCCACCAAAGTCTAAATATTGCCAGTCTGGTAATTGTTGGGCAATGTGGAGAATAGGATCTATTACTTCTGTAAAGGCTTGAGTAGCATTTGTCCCTGTACCTCGATAGAAATGTAACCCTGATAATTTGAGATTAGCCTGTTTAGTTATTTTAAGTGCCTCCAGGAAATCTTCAGGACGCACACCAATGCGACTATCTCCAGTTAAGCTAGGTTCATTCAAGCGCAGTCCTAACGAGAGAGGATTTTGAGCAAGATTGCAGCATAATTGTAACTGTGCCAAACTGTCTAAATTGAGCCTAGATACCCCCTGTGCTAAGACTTGTGCCATTTCTGCCTGATTGAGATTACTGCCAGTATAGACTATCTCAGAAGGTCGAAAACCTGCTGTCAAAGCTAGGTAAATATCCCCTGGTGTATTGGCATGAATTCCCCAACCTACAGCACGAAAAATACGCAATAGGGAGATATTCCCGTTAGTAACGGTGGCAAAGTGAAACCTAGTAGAAGGGTAGGGAATAGCAGAGGTAATATATTTAATTGTCCTTTCTAAGTGTTCAGCATCGTAGACATAGAGGGGGGAACCGTAGATTTTTAAGAGTTCTTTGGCGTAGTTTAAGTCCATTGTTTTCTATAATTCCTTACTCCCTGGAAAGTGCGGGCACTTTAGATACGTTTTAGTTTATACTGTACAACAAAATCTCAATCAGGTTAACTCAAAATTAAACAATTATGAACTAGCAATAGTTACCAATATGGAAGAAAATGTCAATCAATTAATTTTGGGATAGTTTTATTGTTTGCTTAACTTTTCTTTACATTTTCTTAATGTAGACGCAAAAATAAGCTAAACTAGCAGCCCTAAAAAACTATATGAATTTTATGAACTTTTTCCCTCTGGCCTTCTGTCATCATTGATTTGGATATAGCAATTATTTTTTGCGGAACATACTGCTTGGATTTTAATGTACAGAAGTAATTAAACAATACTATATCGTTTTCTAATCGATTAAATATCAACAAAGCCTTAACCATGATTAATCAGAGATTAGCACAATTAGGGGAACTAGCAGGGGGAGCACTTCATCGTCTTGATGAACAAAAACGTATCAGTAAACAAACGGGAAAGAGATTTTTTACTAGTGATCTTAGCGTAAATGAGCATTTACTGACCCGTGAAGCAGGTTATGAACCCATAGGAATGGTGATGGGGACAAGTTTTTATCAGGTAGGATTTTTTGGCTATTTCCGAGGGTATCGCACAAAAACAGGAGAAGTAGATACTTTAACTCAAGCACAATTAGCTGTAAGAGAACTTGCTATGAGTCGAATGCAGCAGGAAGCAAAAATATTAGATGCTGATGGTATTATTGGTGTACGTTTGCAACAACGTAAAAAAGGTTGGGGGATAGGCATGATAGAATTTACGGCTATTGGGACAGCTATTAAGATTTTCAATCGTCATCCCACTTCTGTACCTTTTACTAGTGATTTAAGTGGTCAAGAATTTTGGCAATTATTACAAGCAGGTTACTATCCGAAAGGGTTAGTATTTGGGGCTTGTTCCTATTATGTACATAGTAATCGCAATACGCGTAATTTGATGAATCCTACTATTTGGATGCGTTTATTTGGTCAAGCTAGATTTAACCAAGAACTAGTCCAATATACTCAAGGTTTTCAAGATGCAAGGGAATTAGCTATTACAAGATTAACTGAAGATATCAAAAAAGTAGGTGCTACGGGAGCCGTAGGAATACATATCGAAAAAACTGAAGAAGTAATTGTTTATCGCAGGGGATTCCCTTGGGGTTGGTTAATAACACCTTGTATTTTTCTTATGTTTTTTGCAGTAAATACAGGCAATGTTGTTTTAACACATTTTCTGATTTTTGCCATTCCATTTTTGCTCATAACTTCCATCATCTTTAACATTATTCAATCGATTGTTAATCCAGCAAATACAGGTATTTTTCGGGATATATTGACAAATTTTGTGATTATTGGGACTGCTATTGTTGAGAACGAAGTACCGCCAGAAAATACAATTAATAAACCCTTGATGTTTATTCCACTTAACAAAATCTAAAAATTATGACTAACCCAAATCCCCATAAAAATCTCAGTAAAAATAATCCGATCGCTGAGGATTTACCAGAACACGCCCGTGAACGTTTAACTATGATGCAAAAGGGAGGTACACAGAGTAATCTATTTACAAGTGATCTTTCTGTTAATGAGTTTTTATTAATCAAAGAAGCAGGCTTTCAACCATTAGGATTAGTGGTGGGTTGTTCGATGTATCATATAGGTTTCCAATGGGCAAATGTTAATCAAAACATGGAAATGACAGTACTTTCTCAGGCTATGTATCATGCAAGAGAATTAGCGATGAGTCGCATGGAAGAGGAAGCAGAAGCTTTAGGTGCCGATGGCATTGTCGGAGTACGCTTGACGGCAAAACATATGACTTGGGAACCCAATATGGCAGAATTTGTGGCTCTTGGTACAGCAGTTAAAGCCATTGATAAATCTATTTCTTATCGAACCATTCACAATAAACCCTTCACTAGCGAATTATCAGGACAGGACTTTTGGACACTATTAAGAGCAGGTTATCGTCCATTAGGATTAGTTATGGGAAATTGTGTTTATCATGTTGCCTATCGAGGTTTAGGACAGTGGTTTAGAACAATTGGTCAAAATGTAGAAATGACTAATTTTACTCAAGCATTATATGATGCCCGAGAATTAGCAATGGAAAGAATGCAAGCAGAAGCAAACCAATTACAAGCAGAAGGAATAATTGGGGCTAATATACATGAAAATCAATATTCTTGGAGTACTCATGTCATTGAATTTTTTGCCTTGGGAACAGCAGTTATTGCCACTCGTGAGGATCATCACATTCCCACTCCACAGTTAACTCTATCCTTAAATGATGCTCTACCGCCAATTAACACTGTGTTAGCACCTCCTCCGACTGCCGATCATTAAAAATTTCAGGTAAGCTAAAAGCGGTTTTGTCATTCTTTAGCAAACCATATCTAGATTTTTAAAAGTTCTTTGGCGTAGTTTAAGTCCATTTTTTTCTATAATTCCAAAATTCATAAGGCAACCAGAAGGGATGATTCCAAGTACTTTTACTTAGAGATTCTCCTAGCACATCTTTACGCCATAACTGCCAAACAATCAAAAGCCATAAAATCTCCCCTATTCTACGTCCTGTTATCCCTAGTTCCCCTAAAGCAATGCGTTTTGCTAGATCTTTTTGCCATATTCCTTCTGCTTCTAACATAGCGGGATT
>Ga0209085_1000914_pt1 | contig 19592 bp, 17 predicted proteins | sample C_131016_EF_Meta_FD_187310 | JGI IMG/M metagenome (GOLD analysis project Ga0209085, IMG submission 187310) | Freshwater microbial communities from Lake Croche, Canada to study carbon cycling - C_131016_EF_MetaG (SPAdes) (version 2) | ecosystem: Environmental > Aquatic > Freshwater > Lake...
AGGGATAAAGGTTTTAAAAAAAGAATTAGAAGAATTCTTACCTTTTTGGCAGCCATCTGTTACTTTACCTAAGTGGGATGTTACTATTATCCCTCCCTGACAGGTATCTTATTTGAGCGCAAGTCCCTTAGGTCCAGAAAGAGCTAACCGGATTTCCCCTACCCAATCAGCCTTACAACGTGGCATCAAATTTACTATCCATAATGATGCCCCGGTAGTCTTACCAAATGCAATGCGCCTTCTTTGGTCAGCAGTCAATCGCCGTACTCGTACTAACAAGATATTGGGCGAAGATCAAAGAATTACTCCTCTAGAAGGGCTTAAAGCCTTAACTATTTGGGCAGCCTACCAACATTTTGAAGAGAATCTCAAGGGTTCGATCGAATCGGGAAAATTAGCTGATTTTGCTATTCTTTCTGATAATCCTTTGACTATAGATCCATCCTTAATTAAAGATATTGTAGTTCTAGAAACCATCAAGGAAGGAACAACCATTTACCAAAAACAATCTACTTAATTTTTAGTATAATAGTATTATTTATGTCTAATCTGATTTCTGTTTCAGATGGTGTCACTAGAAAGAAGAAAACTTCTTGGCTACCACTTATTGTGATCTGTATAGCACAAATTATGGTGGTGCTGAACGGCAGTGTAACTAGTGTGGCCATTGGGTCAATTGTAACTGATTTGAATACATCTGCTACAACTGTACAAACTGGATTAGTAGTCTTTTCTTTAGTTATGGCTTCCCTAATTATCACTGCAGGCAAATTAGGAAGAACGTTTGGCTCACTTAATGCCCTGCGAATTGGGGTGGGGTTATTTGGTATAGGAGAATTGGTAATCGCCTTGACCCCCTCTGCAGGTGGAGTCATTGCTGGAGAAGCCATCGCCGGGTTAGGAGCGGCTATCTTAGTGCCATCATTGGTCGCTTTGATTGTGGAAAACTACCAAGGCAAGTACTAAGCAACTGCAGTGGGATTTTTGGGTGCCTCGGCTGGAATTGGTGGTTCAGTCGGGCTGCTAGTGGGCGGCTATATCATCAATACCCTGGGTTGGCGAGCTGGATTTTTTACGATAGTAACGCTTTCCCTATTGACTCTGGTACTTAGTTTCATTTTACCCAATAAACATAAATTCAAAGGGCGGCTCGATTTAGATTTCTTCAGCGTACTGCTGTCAGCATCAGGAATACTAACACTAGTCATTGGCATTAATCAAATCTCGGTTTGGGGAGGCTTTCTCGCTAAATCAGGTTCTCCCTTCAACCTCTTTGGACTATCGCCTGTGCCACTTATAATTGGAGATGGAATTTTACTATTGCAGAGTTTCTTCTCTCGGCAAGTGGACTTGTGGCGAAATGGCAGAACCCCTCTACTCTCGCCTCTGGTGCTAGATACGCCTCTAGAGCGTTCGTCTATTCTGATCTACATTTTTTCATTAGCTATCCCAGGTACACTCAATTTTGTGGTGTCACTTTACACTCAGTTAGTACAAGGAACCTCGGCATGGCAAACTGCTCTGGTTCTATCGCCATTCGCACTAGTGTTTTTTGTAGGTGCGATTGCCTCAGCAAAACTGGCGACTCGCTTTTCATCCCACCGGATTGTCTTTATCTCTCTAATCATTGAGTTCATCGGGTTGCTGATACTGGCTTTTACCTTTGCTAATGAGTGGGGTACTCCAGTTATATTGCTGGGTCTGGCGTTGGTAGGTGGAGCCATTGGCGTTCTGATTTCGGTATTGAGCATGGTGTTATTGTCAGCCTCACCTCCTGAACTAGGTGGCGATGTGGGTGCGTTGCAAGGTACGGGTGGTAGCCTAGGTGCTGCTTTAGGTCCTGCACTGGTGGGGGTAATTTTATCTACGGCGCTGACTGGTTCGGTATCGGGGTTAATTGAACGTAGCCAGATCCTGTCATCAGAATTTAAACAGAGCGTAGATTTGAGTGGGGCTAAATTTATGAGTAATGCCCAACTCGAGCAGATAATAACGAAGATTAGTGGAATTGATGATACCAAGAAAAAGGAGTTGCTAAATATTAATATACTTGCTCGGCAAGATGCCCTCAAAATTGCTATGTTGTTTGCGGCAGGATTACCACTTTTCGGATTGATTCCTAGTCGAAATCTGCCTGATCGCAGACTAGATGGTCAGGTAACAGGTTATAAATAAGCTATAAAATTATTCGATAGTTTAAATAAGATAAAGTATATATAAAGCTACCACTTACATATAGTTCCGAAAATTGCTTTTTGCCTTATGTCAATTATAAATCAAACTATAAATAAAACACTTGATGTAAATGAAGTTCAAACCTTTGCCGGTATTTTAATTACAAGATTTTTAGATCTTCTTGAAAGATTTATAATAGCTATTATTTTATGGTGGCTTGGGGATAAGTTAATTAATCTAGTAATTGCCGTCATTGATAAAGCACTAAAAAATCGTATTGAAGGCACTTTAATTAGATACTTAAATTCAGCAGTAAGAATTGGTTTGAGGATTCTTCTTGTCATAACTATCTTGGGGAACTTTGGGATTCAAACAAGCTCTTTTGCTGCACTTGTCGCTACTATAGGTATTGCCATTGGTGCCGCTTGGGGAGGATTATTATCTAACTTTGCAGCAGGCATATTTTTAATTTTTCTTCGTCCATTTAAAGTTGGCGATTTAATTACTGCAGGAGGAGTAAATGGAATTGTTTATGAAATAGGTATCTTTACTACAACTATTCATACTGCTGATGGTATTAAAACTGTCATTAGTAATAGTAAGCTGTTTGCCGATAATATTTTGAACTTCTCAGCCACTCCCTATCGCAGAGTAGACATTATTGTTCCAATAAATTATAGTATCTCTGCCAAACAAGCAATTGAATTAATTAAACCCAAAATTCATCAAATTCCTAATGTTTTAGTTAAACCTGAAACTGTAATAGAGATTTTTCAATTTAACCCCTTAAGTAAATCCTTAATTATTCGTTCTTTTTGCGCTAATAATAATTATTGGCAAGTCTATTTTGACATTAATCGTTTAATCGAAGAAACTTTTTATGAGGCTGGCTATCCACCACCTGAAAAACTAGATATAACTCCTGATTTTCAAGAAAAATAAAGTTCAACCACCATGAAATCACTACTAAAATTGAGCTTCTATCCCTAGAAAAACTGGGTAATTTAGCCGAAGAATTGTTAGATTTTACCTCAATATCCGATTTAGTCTCTTGGCTAGAAATAAATCAGTCAGCCTATTGTCTAAGGTATTAGGGATGTTTTTTAGATAAGAGTACTTGCCGAGAGTGTATAGTAATCTAACACTAAAGGCTAAAAAAACAAGTGCCGCCAAAAGTTAGAGATTCATCGCCATAGATGACAGTAACATCCTCAAGCGTAAGGATTCTAGCTTCTAATAAGCTAGTAAGCATTTAAGTTGCTAGTTCTGAAAAGGCAGGTGGGCGGCGAAGCGTCCGCTTGCGGACTAGCCGCCCGGAGGGTAGCAGAAGGCAGAAGGCAGAGGTCAGGAGATAAATACTACCTACATTCAGCAGGTTATTTAAGACAAAAAATAATATTGCTGAGCAGAGGAACCTCTATAAGCTATTCGAATACACTACGAAATTGTCTTCTTCGAAACTCAAATCTTGTAACTTTACAAACATGTTTGACGACTCAATAACATGTCTATGAATTGGATAATAATAAATGATTAAGATCTTTCTGGGATATATCAGAAGAGATGATTTGATATTATGAAGGACTTTGTTCAAAATAATCTCATCAAAAGGATTGCCCATAAAAAAAACATTCTCGTCTGTTTTTATAACATAATCAATGACATCAGACTCTATAATTTGAAATTGAGCGCTTACTCCTGTCTTAGTTTTATATATAGCGATGTTGGTTTTGGCAATTTCACATAACTCCTTTGCAAATTCTACTCCTCTAAGTTCTTTAAAACCAAATTCCGAAGCAACTAATAAAGGTTTCCCTTTGCCGCATCCCAAGTCCAAAAACACACTATCAGCCAGAATAGGTGACTTAATGGTACTGAGCAACTTCTTTAGAGGTCTTGCCCTGCTTGGTCCATAAGTGTATCCTTTTGTCTTATTATCACTATCAATCGTTAACTGCTCTAAAGGCACCATTGTAGAAGTGTCTGTTCCGTATCTAAGATCAAACCAATTATATGTAATTCGCGAGTACAATTTGAGAATAGTGCCTTTTAATCCGTAACGCTGAAGTACAGTTTTTGTTTTTTGTAATGGATCAATAAAACTCATAAATACAATAAATACTACTTATTGAACATTATACTCTAATTTTGGGGTTTTTGCATAAACCCCAGGGCAACCGCATACAATTCTTAAATATCTGCAACAAATCTATAAAATATAGCCCTTTGCATGACCAAGAGATAAGCTAAAACGCATTTAAAATGCGTTTTAGCAGGATGTAGGGTAGGGTGTGGAGAGGATTTTCGAGTAGGTAACTTAAATGCGTAGAAGCTTACAGCTGAAGGGGTGACAAGGGGCTATAAATATTGCCCAACAAGGATTACAATAGGGTAAACTCAAAAAAGATAGGTCTTAGTTCGCTCTAATGGCGTTAAAATAACGATAGACGGGCGAATCTAAATTAGAGGAAGCAGGAAAAGCATAAAAGGCGATTCCTTCATAGTTGTAACCTGAATTAGGGCTCATTAAGCTACTTGCTTCAGGTTGGTCTGCTGTGAAAAAATGGTCAGCCGTAGTAGGATTATAAAAACGCTCAATGGGTATAAGTCCTGATCGAAACGTATTGAAAAGTCTTTGTCTGTTAATATTAAAAGTCTCAAGAGTTTAGAAAGTAAAGAATTTGCTTGTGAGGCAGATGCTTTGAGTGCCGCCAAAGATTTTGAGAACAGTCTTAAATATCATCTTTTCCATGAATTAAAAATTGTTACTAAACCTCATTACAAAAGTAAAGGACAACCGAAGATTACCGTCAGATTGTCAAAAAACTGCTGAGCGAATATGCCCAACTTCCAACCCCAAGCAATGAGATCCAAAATGAAGTAATTTTTGACTCTGATCGTGATCGTTATTTGTTCCTTACGGTTGGTTGGCTCAATGGACAACGCATTCATCATTGTGCGATTCATATTGACATTATTGATAGTCAAATCTGGATTCAAGCCAATAATACAGATTTGCTCATTGCTGAGGAATTAGTAGCAGCAGGAATTCCTCTAGAATCAATTGTCTTAGGACTTCAACCACCCGAAGTTAGAGTATATAGTAATCTGAAACTAAAGGAACCAGAAAAACAAGTGCCGCCAAAAGTTAGAAAGTCATCGCCAACTAACGATGAGCTTCCATATAGTCCCGCAATAGGGGGTTAATTCAAAAGCCTAGGAATTAAACAATAAAAGCGTTAGAAGTTGAGATCAAATTTTAAAACCTGTAACTCTCACTAGATAAGAGTTACAGGAATCTACTAATATCTCACTTACAGACGATCTTCTATTACCTGATCGATCAAACCATACTCCATCGCCTCTTGCGCGGACATATAGAAGTCACGGTTACTATCTTTTTTGATCTTCTCAATAGGCTGTTTAGTGCGTTCAGCTAAGATCTGATCTAACTCATCCCTTGTGCGTAAGATTTCCCTGGCTGTAATCTCAATATCAGTCGCCTGTCCACGACCGCCACCTGAAGGCTGGTGAATCATAATGCGAGAATGAGGTAGGGCTAGGCGTTTACCTGGTGTACCTGCAGCTAAGAGAAAAGCTCCCATGGAGGCGGCTAGACCAACACAGATGGTGATAATGTCTGACTTTATGTACTGGATAGTGTCATAGATAGCCATACCTGCAGTTACAGAACCGCCAGGCGAATTGATATAGAGGTAGATAGGCTTACTAGGATCTTCAGAATCTAGGTACAGTAAAAAAGCGACAATCCGATTGGCAATAGAGTCATTTACTTCTTGACTGAGGAAAATGATTCTTTCCTGACTGAGACGGGTATAGATATCGATCCACCGTTCATATTGACTACCAGGAAGGCGATAAGGAACACTAGGAACACCAATAGGCATAGGATTAACTCAACAAATGGTAAATTTTTATTAACTAAAAGCGGGGACTGCAGGTAAGTCTTTGCGACTAGTGAGAACAATATCCAGCAGTCCGTACTCCTTAGCAGCTTCAGGTGTGAGATAGAAAGTTCTTTCCATATCTTTCGCTATTTTTTCGGGAGTTTGCCCTGTGTTTTTCGAGAAAATCTCTAACATCGTTGTTCTATTAGTCAGCACTTCTTGGGCTTGAATAGAAATATCAGTGGCTTGTCCTTGTGTTCTGGTGCGATTTTGATTCAGAACAATTGTCGCATGAGGCAGACTAGCACGATATCCTTTTTCGCCAGAAGCGAGAATCATTGCGGCTGTTCCCATAGCCTGTCCAATACAAATGGTGTGTACAGGTGGTTTGATGTAGTTGATCGTGTCACAGATAGCAAAAGCCTCTGTTTCAAAGCCAATCGCATCTCCCGTATACCAGGAAGTTCCTGTAGAGTTGATGTAGAAAAAAATCGGTTTGTCAGCATTATCAAATTGTAGATAGAGAAGCTGAGCAATAATCAATTGAGTGACATCAACACCCACCTGTTGTTTAACATCATCAGAAGAAAAGAGAGGCATTCCCAAATAGACTATTCTTTCCTTAAGGAGGAGAGATTCTAGATCAGGAGGGGGGGTTCTGTAGGAGACTTCGCTGTAGTAGGCACTTTGCACAGCTTTAATTTGTGAGTCCATGTTGTTTAACCTGGTGGGCGAGTTCTGATTTATCTGGCAATGCCAGTAAGTGATCTTCAATATATGTTCTATCTTTGATTTTAGCTTATGAACACTCTAAAATGAGAGCACTATGGATGTTTGCACCATAAACGGGTTAATTTCACCTATTTGTGATATGATTTCACCTAGATATTGAAGAGTTTGACAAAGATCATGTGTTATTTATAGGGGCAGGTTCTGAATTTATAGATCTCTTGAGATTTCTTTTCGCCACAAGTAAAAACCAAAACCCTTGCGTACTTGCCCCCTGGTTTTGTAGCATAAATGTAATATACGAGAATCTCCGATTCAAAAACTACTGTAAATTGATTTAATTTTTATTTTTGCAAAAGGTCTATTAAATATGTCAGATTATCTCTTGGAGATTGGGACTGAGGAACTACCTGCTGAATTTGTCACTCAGGCACTCAAACAGTGGGAATCACGGATACTGAAACAATTAGAAGAAGAATTTATCAGTCCGAAAAAACTCAAAGTTTATGGAACACCAAGACGTTTAGCCATCTTAATAGAAGGACTACCGCTAGAACAACCGAACAGAGAAGAAGAAATAAAAGGTCCACCTGCTACTACTGCTTTTGTAGAGGGAAAAGCTACTCCTGCTTTAGAAGGCTTTGCTCGTAAACAGGGCGTAAAATTAGAGGATATATTTGTACGAGATACCGAAAAAGGAGCCTTTGTCTTTCTTAAGAAAAAAATAGCCGCAAGAACAACTAAAGAAATCTTACCAGAACTATCTAAACGCTGGATTACTGAATTAGAAGGAAAACGTTTTATGCGTTGGGGAGATGGAGACTTAAGGTTTCCCCGTCCTATTCGTTGGTTATTAGCACTCTTAGATGAGGAAATATTACCTTTAGAATTAGTCAATGGGTCTACTTTGCTCAAAAGTGATCGCCTTTCTTACGGTCATCGGATCTTACACCCTGAGCCAATCAGCGTTCCTTCTCCATCTGCCTATGTGTCTACTTTACGCTCAGTTTTTGTTGAACCTGATCCCCTAGAACGCCGTCGGACGATCCTAGAACAGATTGAGAAAGCAGCCCAAAATTTAGCTGGCGTAGCTGAAATTTCGCCTGACTTACTAGATGAGGTAATTAACTTAGTAGAGTATCCTACGGCAATTATTGGGGAGTTTGAAGCGGAATTTCTCCACTTACCCATTGAAGTGATCACAACTGTGATGGTAACTCATCAGAGATACTTTCCTGTCAAAAAAGATGGTCAGCTTTTAGCTAATTTTATTACTATCTCTAATGGCGCTCCCACCAAAGCAGCTATTATTTCTCAGGGCAATGCTAGAGTTATTAGAGCTAGGTTAGCTGATGCTCAATTTTTCTATCAGGCTGACTGTGATGAACCATTAGAAAGCTACCTCCCGCAATTAGAAACAGTCACTTTTCAGGAAGAATTGGGCACTATGCGGGATAAGGTAGATCGCATTATGGATATTGCCCAACTCATCGCTACTCAGTTAGAACTTTCTCCCGAACAACGTAATGAGATAGACAGTACCGCTTTATTATGTAAAGCAGATCTAGTAACTCAAATGGTCTATGAATTTCCCGAACTTCAGGGAATTATGGGTCATACTTATGCGCTAGTTAGTGGCGAGTCACCTAATGTAGCTCAAGGAATCTTAGAACATTATCTACCGAGAACAGCAGAGGATAAACTCCCTCAATCCTTGACAGGACAAGTTGTCGGCATTGCTGATAGATTAGATACTCTAGTCAGTATTTTTGGGATAGGACTAGTGCCTACTGGATCTTCAGATCCCTTTGCTCTGCGTCGTTTAGCTAATGCTATTATCCATATTATTTGGTCGGCACAATTACCTATTAATCTTTGGGAGTTAATTAATCAATCTCTAACTGACTTTCTCAATGCTCATCCTGAACGAGAGTCACCCCTAGAAAATCTCCAGGTGTTTTTGTTACAACGCTTACAAACTTTACTGCAAGATGATTTAGGTATTGACTACGATTTAGTTAATGCTGTCTTAGGGGAAAATGCTCTAGATTATACAATCAGAGCTTTAGAGAATCTCCTAGATCTACGTGAACGGGCTCAATTTTTACAAACTATTCGCAATAATGGGCAACTAGAGCAAATCTATGAGACAGTCAACCGTTCGGCACGTCTAGCCAACAAAGGTTCTCTGGATTACTCTGTACTAAATCCTCAAGAAATTATTCAACCTCATCTCTTTGAAAAGTTTTCCGAACAAAGTTTTTATAATGCTTTACTAGAACTTCTGCCAGAAACTCAAACTGCACAGCAAAAATGCGACTATCAACTTCTAGTCAATGGCTTAGTGAAAATTTCTCCCACAGTCAGTGCTTTTTTTGATGGAGAAGATAGTGTTTTAGTAATCGCTGAAGATTTAGCACTGCGACATAATCGTCTCAACCTACTAGGTTTATTAAGAAATCATTGCCGAGTACTAGCAGATTTTAACGCAATTGTCAAGGGCTAGAGCCAAAAATTATCTGAGTTGCACGATTAATTTTGTCCAATGTCCTAAAGTTATTTGATCTCCATCCTTAAGAGGAAAATCCTTCATAGGGGGTAGTTTAATTTCATTCAGCACGGTTCCGTTAGAGGAACCAATATCTCTGATGATCAGAGAATTATTAGCCTGAAAAAGAATCTGAGCGTGGCGGTGTGAAATAGCATCATCAAAGTCCAGAGATATTTCAGGTTTCACACCCTTTTTTTGACTAAAACGACCGATTAAATTAATTTCTTTACTCAACCGAAAGAATAAAGGGCTTTGATTAATAGGTGGCTCTGGACTTTCAAGTTTACAAAGAGCAGGATCTATAATAGCTACTAATTCCCAAGTACGCAAAGAAGGAGAAGCACTATCTTCCTTATTTAATTCTAAAATACCATTATACTCAGCAGCACCTTGATGCGATGCCGAATAAGAAACATTTTTCACTTTTGGCATTATATAGGGAATCTCTCCATGTGCTCCTGTTGTAAAATTATAGCCACAAATCTCACAGACATTCCCCCACTTCAAATTATGGGGAGCCGAACAATCTGGACAAGTAATTATCTCTGCCTGATAGTTCATAATGTAGTTTTCCAGTTCAATAAGCTGCCTTTGATTATTTTAAGCTTTTTCCCCACCTGTGCAAAATTTTAGAAAAATCTTCCCAAAAACACTTGCATAATTTTAGAGAATAGATATATAATCAAACAATGTGACAAGCAAGCATTCCTCGGTAGCTCAGCGGTAGAGCGATCGGCTGTTAACCGATTGGTCGTAGGTTCGAATCCCACCCGGGGAGTTAATCATCTTCAAGATTCTCCAAATCTTCTTTAGGCTGTAAGTCTTTTAAGGAGCGTTTGGGAGCTTCCTTAAAAGTACTTACTCCTTCTGCTAATTGTTCTAGGACTAGTAAAGGAGTAGGTTTAGCCTTTTGGTCCCAACTAATTTGGACAACCCGACCCTGAATCATCGGCTGCCAATTCTCCTCATATGTATCAGGTGACAAATACTTTTCAATACAGTTAAGGATCTGATTTACGGTTGTTGAACTAGTCTGTGTGGGAAGTTTAGAAAGTTTCATTTGAATACGAAACAGTACCCCTTTATTCCACTTTCCTTCTGGTGTTTCGATTTCATAAGTGATATCAAACACTTCATCAATTTGTCTACCGCCTTGGACAATCCCTACAGACTGTTTAGCAGTACTAGGACGCAGAGCTTGACCAATCAACTGACCGATTTTAACCTTAGTTTGATTGACAATCACATAATGGAATACCTCTTCATCCATCCGCATTCTCAAGTAATCTAAGTTAAATCCTCTAGCATAGACTAAATCAGGATTAGTCTCCATTTTACGAATTGTCACTAAAGCGAGCTTTAATTTCTTTTTAAGCTCCTGATTTTTCAATTTTTCTATCTCTAGGGACTTAGCCTTCTTGTCAAAGAGAATTTTTCCATAAATAGCCAAACCCAGAAGTAGAATGCTTAAGCCTAAAGCGCCGTAAGTTATCCAAGGAGTTTTTGAGCTTGAAGCCGATACGGAAGGTTGCTGTACAATTAAAACAGGTTTAGATAACCATTGATAAGACATAAACTTTTAGACAATCCTATTGGATAAGGGTACCCAAATGAACACTCTTTCTAATAATTATGAGGCCATTTAGCTAAAGTTAAAGAAAAGTCGATTACATTTATCTTAATTTATTCGATAATACCCTCTGGCAGTATAGCGTCTTGCAGATCGGCATCTCTGAGAATGGTTCCTGTCAGGTCAGCCCCACGCAGATCCGCTTTTCGCAAAATAGCCCCGCTTAAGTCAGCATAGCTAAGATCGGCTCCTTGTAGACTTGCCTCACTGAGGTCTGTTGGCATAAAACCCTGCTGAATTGTACTATTCAAATGAGCACGGCAAAGTTTAGCTCCATCTAAATTTGCTTGATACAAAAGAACGCCACTTAAATTGGCATAACAGAGATCGGCTTTAGTCAAAATAGCTTGACTGAGATCAGTTATCTGGTCAGTAGTGGGGCGAAAGTCGGCTTCAAAGAGAATAGCTTCAACTAAGTTAGCTCCCACTAAGTTGGCACCATTTAGGCTGGCTTTCATCAAGTTAGCCTGCTGCAAATTAGCATAGCTCAGTTGAGCCCCACTGAGATCTGCTTCCCGGAGTATAGCCCGAGATAAATCAGCTGCAGTAAAATTGGTTCCCCAGAGAATTGATTCACTTAAATCTACCTTTCGAAAACTAGCTTTACTAAAGTCTGTTTTACCGAGTCGGGACTGTCGCAAGTCTGAGTGATCAAACTGTATCCCCTGAAGCTGAACATTAAGTAAATCGACTATCAGCAGGTTTACTGAGTGAAAGTTTCGTTCTCCTTGCGCGTATCGCTTCAGAACATCATCAACATTCATAAGCTAAGTAGGTATCTAAGTTGTAAGTTAAGACGGGATCTTGGGCACTCATTAAGAAATGTAGGCAAAGTAAATTCAGCAACTTACTTGTTCAGTTGCTGAAACATTTGAACCTGCTGATGTAAACGTTCACTGATTCTGCCATACGCCAATTCACAAAACTCGAAGACCAGAGGATCAATAATCTCATAATAGGCGCTAGTTCCTTTCGGTTGACGAGACAAAATTCCTGCTTGAGTCATTACTTTCAGGTGCTTCGAGAGATTGGCTTGTCCTAAACCTGTCGCTTCTGAAAGCTCCATGACGTTCATTGGACGATTCTTGAGACATTGCAGAATATGAAGTCGGCTGGTTTCAGACAATATTTTGAAGTAGTCTGCTACTGCTTCAAGTACACTCATCTGAACTTTACTATTAAGGTTGTCGGGCATTGTGCTGAAAGTAAATTTCTACAAGTTGAATAACTATATAGTAGTTAATTTCAAGATTAGCAGTTTATTTATCATTTAAGCAAAATGAGAGAGAAATTTTCCTTACTTCTCAACTTAAGATGCTTTTCTCCTGTGGGAGAGGAAAGGTTACTAACTTAGTTCCAGACCAATCGGTTTTGGTCTTTTCATCTTTGTAATGTGCTGGAGTTTGTAACAACAAACGCCATGCTTCTTCCATAGGCAGAAGATTAAAACGCTCAGGAAATTTCTCTAGTAAGAGTTTTTGCACCATCGGGTAGTAATCCGAGTTCATGCCAGGGAAAATATGATGCTCTGTATGGTAGGAAAAGTTAATATGAAGACAATCAAAAAGCGGCGGAACACGAACAGAAAGGCTATTGAGAAGAGGATCATTGATCTCTGTCATGGGACAAAGTAGGTGATTGGTGTAGATATAAGAAATTGCGGCTGTATAACCAATCCAGATAGGTAAAAAGTAACCTAGCAAAAGCTTTACTGGATGAAATCCCAAAAAGCTGATAATGCTCAAATGAATACTGAGAATAATTAACGTTTCAATGACAATCGCTTTTCGTTCTTTCTGGGTCACCTTAAACGATGCAGGAAGATATTTAGACAAACCATCATTAAATAATACGATAGAACTTAGGTTGCGAAAGGTATATATTCCCCAAACATTACACATACCGAAGACTAAACCCAAGGTGGTGATTTCTGAAGAAGGAACAAACCATTCTTGCGTCCATTTCCCCCAGCTATTGGGTTGCTCGAATAAATAACTGCGATCGGGATCTTTAATTCCATTGGTATTAAGATGATGTTGGCGATTGTGAAGAGCATTCCAAAAAGTGGGAGGCATCCACGTCATTGTAAATCCCAATAGACTCAGAATGTGTCTTAATAGGCGATTTTTGATGATTCTACTATGAAGTAGATCGTGAGTAGCAAATAATAAGGCAATAACACTATTCCCCATGATCAAACTCAAGGGCAGAAATAACCAAAGCCAATACCAATGCCACCTGTCAAGATAATAAGCGGTTCCCCAGCCTAAGATTAAAATAGCAATGTTAATACATATAATAATAATCTTGTTGGGGTCAGGAAGGAAAGCTTCAGGAGGAAGCAAGGGTCGCAATAGTTTAGCGTATTCACCCTGTGTAATCAATTGATTGCGAATCTGAGTATTGGTCAAAGTACTAGTCTCTACTTTTAATTTCTGATTTGATTGTAACTAGGGATGGTCAGAAAAATACATGATTCCCTAGTTGAGCAACAATGATTAGATTGCCTTTGAGAAATTAGCCATTATTTTTCGCTGTAGATAGGCATCAAACACAGCCGCAATATTGCGAATTAACAAGCGTCCTGCAGGAGTAACTTGAATAAAATTATGCGAGACTTCGAGCAAACCATCTGCTTCTAGTTTTTTCAATTCCAATTGCTCTTTGAAGAAATACTCATCAAAGTCTTGCTCGAAACTGATATGATACTTTTCTTGCAGATCGTCTTTTGAGAGTTGAAATTGACACATTAACTCCATTATAATCGTGCGACGCACCACATCATCTCGGTTAAGACTAACCCCGCGTTCAATTGGGAGTTTTCCCGCGTCAATAGCTTGATAAAAGTCTTTCAGTTTCTTATGGTTCTGAGTATAGACATCGTCTAGCATACTAATTGAAGTGATACCAAAACCAATAAGATCTGATTCTGGTTTAGTCGTATAGCCTTGGAAATTGCGATGCAGTTGCCCCTCATTTTGCGCTAGAGAGAGTTCATCGTTCGGTTTGGCAAAATGATCCATGCCAATGAATTGATAGCCGTTTTGGGTCAATTCTTCGATAGTCATTTTCAGAATTTCCAGTTTTTCTGCAGCTTGGGGGAGTGCATCTTGGGAGATTTTTTTCTGCACTGGTTTTAACCAAGGTACATAGGCAAAATTAAAAACAGCTACGCGATCAGGATCGAGTTGCAGGGTTTTATAAATGGTATCGCGGAAGGTCTCTAGGGTTTGATAGGGTAACCCATAAATCAGATCTACATTGACACTCTCAAAACCTGCTGCCTTAATCCAATTCATAGTATTAAAGAGTAGGGCTTCGGTTTGAATACGATTAACCGCTTCTTGAACTTCAGGGTTAAAGTCTTGAATACCAAAACTAATGCGGTTAAAGCCTAACTCTCTTAAGAAGAAAATATACTCGCGATCTAGGTTGCGGGGATTAACTTCTATGGAAATCTCTGCATCAGGAGCAAACTGATAATGTTGTTTAATGGTTGTCCATACCTTTTCAATTTGACTCATAGAGAGATAGTTCGGTGTACCTCCGCCCCAGTGCATCTGATGAACTGTGCGCTCAGAAGAGATTAATTCAGCCATTTGCTCAATATGGCGAAATAGATAATCTAGGTAAGGTTCGACAATTTCTTTGCGTTGCGTGATAATTGTATTACAACCACAGAAATAACAAGCGGTGTCACAAAAGGGAATATGACAATAGAGTGATAGGGGGGTTTTTTTGTAGTTACCAACCGCTATCGCCGCTCTAAAATTAATCTCTTCAAATTCTGGTTTTAACTCTGTAGCAGGTGGATAACTGGTGTAACGTGGTAGCGGTTGATTATACTTACGCAGTAGTTCTGAGTCAAATTGAACTTTAGGTAGGACAAAATTCATCTAGGCTTATTCCTTATTATTTGATTAAACGGGTAGGATATCTTGGGCAGGATCACGAGGTCTTTTTTCAGTTGCCCCAGGAATATCTTGACGAGTGAGCAGATCAAAGATATGGTCTCCTATAGCTGCTTTGACATCTCCTTCTAATTCATGTAATACATTGCCATTCAGTTGAAAAGCATAGTTAGCTTCTTCTACAATGCGTTGAATGGTTTGCTCATCTATTGGTAAGGAGTCTAATGCTTGACGATACTTGTCTTTAAAGGCTCTTTTGGCTTCTACTGTTGGGATTTGCTCAAATTCATGTAATCCTGTTCCCTGATCCTCTGGTAACTTCAGGGCAGAGCGAATGATTTTCTTTAAACTTTGACCACCTGAGAGATCTCCCATGTATCTTGTGTAAGCATGGGCAATCAAAAGAACTAAATCTGTATCGCCTATTGTTTTAATCCGCTCTACATAGACTTTTCCTGCTGGTAAAGCTACTATCTTATCTCGCCAATTATCCCCATAGTAGTAGGCTAAGTCTTTCTCTAAATTAGCTGTGCGGTTTAGTTCTGGAAAATAAATATCTTTTAAGATTGGGTGATTTTGCTGCTTTTCTAGTTCTACCTCTAAAGTACTATATACTAAATATAAATTGGCTAGCAGTTTACGGAATGGTTCACGTTCTACAATTCCTTTGAGAAAACATTTCATATAGGCGGTGTTTTCGGCTGCTGTGTGGGAATGCTGCGTTCCTTCCCTTAGACTCTGTGCTAAACCTTGTGTCATATCTCTTTCCTTTTGACCTTCTTTTAACAACTATATAGTTATTAATCTGAAAAATGATCAGGAGTTTACATAACTTAAAGTGGGGAGGGGTTGTGGGTTCAAATGTTAGTAGCAACCCAGAGGGTAGAGCCCAGCGCCAGTTTTAAAGAATTAAGGGTTTTTAGAGTGTGCAACTTAAAAGTCTTTTAGCTTAGAATTAAGATGAGTCCAGAAAATACAGTTCCTTAAGTATAATTTCAAGTTACTATTTAACTATCTAGACTATTCGCACAGCTTTTTGTTGTACAACCAGTTGATTTGGCGAAGATATTGATAAGTTAAAGGTTTATTTTTATTTTTTCTCGAACCATCTATTAAGTCAAAATCAAATGTCTGAATATGATCAAATTTATCGCATAGCATTTGAAAGTAATCCCAATCCAATGTGTTTTTTTGAGCAGGATACAGGATTATTTTTTGAGGTGAATCAAGCGGCGAGCACTTACTATGGTTACTCCAAGGACGAGTTTTTACAGTTGACGATTAGTAATGTTGATTACTCTATTGATTTACCTACATTACATCAATTTAATCAGCGCCTGACTAACCAACAACATCATATTGAGGAGTGCCAACACTATAAAAAAGATGGCAGTGTCACTGATGTTGAGGTAACTATATCTGGTTTTGTAGTTGCAGATAAACGGGTAAATCTGATGGTAATTAAAGATATTACAACTCTCAAACGGTTAGAAGCAGAGCGTCAGGAAACCGAAGCCTTATTACGTAAAAGTGAAAAACAATATCGGTTTGCTTTAGACTTAACTGGCAGTGCTGCCAGGGATTGGAATTTAGCAACAGGAGAAGTGGTTTGGAGTGACAATATATTCAATATCTTAGGCTTAGTTAATTGTACTATTTGTAAGATAGCTATGTTTGATCGCAATATGCACTACATTGCTGTCAACCAAAGTTGGGTAGATACTTATCAACTTGGTTCGATAGAAGCGATACTAGGGCATTCTCACTATGAACTCTTCCCTAATCTTCCTGAACGTTTGCGACAAGTTTATCAACAAGCGTTATTAGGTACTACCATAATATCACATGAAGATGCCTTTATCTTGGCAGATGGTTCAATCCAATGGGCGAAATGGGAAGTTCAACCTTGGTTTCTAAATACTGGAGAAGTAGGTGGTATTGTAATCTTTCTTGAAGATATTACTGAGCGCAAACAAGCTGAAATTGCCTTGCGTGAATCACAACAGTTTGTGAAAACTGTACTTAATTCATTTCCCCTAGCAATATTTTGGAAAGACTCCCAATCGATCTTTCAGGGTTGCAACGAAAAATTTGCTTCAGTCTCAGGACTTAACTCCCCAAGCGAAGTTATTGGCAAAACTGTGTTTGATTTTCCTTGTAATGAACTTCAAGCTCAGGGTTATCTGGCAGATGATCGTCAAGTAATAGAATCTGGCCAAGCTAAACTAGGCATTGAAGAAACCATTACCTTACCGACAGGAGAGCAAATATGGGTAGAAACTAATAAAGTTCCTTTGCGAGATGTAAATGGGAATGTAATAGCTCTAATATGTACTTTTCAGGATATTACCAGAAGAAAACTTGCCGAAGATGAACGCAATCGACTTTTCAGTTTTTTAGATTCTAGTCTAAATGAGATTTACTTACTTGATGGAGAGACTCTTCAATTTATCTATGTCAATCAAGGAGCTATTAAAAATTTAGGGTATGACTCAGAGACATTGAAAAATATGACCGTTTTACATCTCAATCCTAATTTTAATGAACGAAAATTTCGACAACGTATACAGCCATTATTAGAAGACAAAGTCCAAAAACATATCTTTGAATCACAACATCGAAGAGCTGATGGAAGCTATTATCGAGTTGAAATTCATTTACAGAAACATCTATATCAAAATAAGCTATTCTTTTTAGCAGTCGTTATAGATATCACCACACGTATTCAAATTGAGAATGAATTAGAGCAACAGAGAAAAGATTTAGCTAAATTAGCAGCAATTGTTACATCATCTCAGGATGCTATTATTAGCAAAAATACAGATGGCATAATACTCAATTGGAACCGCTCTGCAGAAGAATTATTTGGCTACTCTGCTCGAGAAATTATAGGTCAACATATTTTCACCTTAATTCCGTTTGAACTTCAATATCAAGAAGAGTCGCTCTTACAAAAGATTAAAAAAGGTCAACATATAAATACTTACGAAACACAACGACAACGAAAAGATGGCCGTATAATCAATGTGGAATTAACAATTTCACCTATTTTAGGAGAAATTGAGAATAATGTGATTGGCATCTCTGTAATTGCTAGAGATATCAGCGAGCGCAAAGAAGCTGAAGAACAACTGCAAAAAACTAATATTGAACTGAGTCGAGCTACCCGTCTTAAAGATGAATTTCTGGCTAATATGAGCCACGAACTGCGTACACCTCTTAACGCCATCTTGGGGATGACAGAAGTATTGCAAGAAGAAATTTTTGGGAGTCTCAACATTCAACAAGTTGACGCATTACAAACAATTGAAAAGAGTGGGTCTCATCTACTATCACTGATCAACGATATTCTAGATCTCGCTAAAATTGAATCAGGACAAGAAGAGTTAGAATGTACAGAGGTTTCTATAATACCTATTTGCTCTTCTAGCATTACATTAATCAAACAATTAGCACTGAAAAAAAACATCCAATTAAAAACAACTATCCCACCTAATTTGCCCAATTTATTAGTTGATGAAAGGCGAATCCGTCAGGTATTGATTAACTTGCTGAACAATGCTGTAAAATTTACTCCTGAAGGCGGTAAAGTCACCTTAGAGGTTTCTCTGTGGTCGCAAAAGAAAGATTCGTTACAAGAGAATTATCTGCGAATTGCCGTAACTGATACTGGTATTGGTATTAGTGCTCAAGATATAAATAAACTATTTAAGCCATTTGTGCAAATTGATAGTGCTCTTAATCGACAATACCAAGGGATAGGATTAGGACTGGCATTAGTCAAACAGATTATAGAACTACATAAAGGAAAAGTGGAAGTTACAAGTGAATTGGGAGTAGGTAGTTGCTTCACAATTTATCTACCTTTCCAAGAAAGTAACTACCTTTGGTCTGAATCTAAAACTTCAACAATTACTGCTTTAGATGAAGAAAATTTTAAGATAAATCCTGGGGGTTCTTCTTACTTGCTCTTATTAGCCGAAGATAATGAAAGCAATATAAAAACATTTAAAGCATATCTGGAAGCTATGGGTTATCGTCTGATTGTTGCCAAAAATGGACAAGAAGCAATCAACTTAGCTTTTTCTCAATGCCCTGATTTAATTCTGATGGATATACAAATGCCAGGGATAAGTGGACTAGAAGCAATAAGGGAAATACGTAGTACTCTAAACTTGGTGACTACGCCTATCATTGCACTAACGGCTTTAGCAATGGAAGGAGATCGAGAACTTTGTCTTGAAGCTGGGGCTAACGAATACCTCGCCAAACCTGTCAAGCTTAAGCAATTGAGAACTCTTATTCAAAGTTTGTTAAGCTGACTGTTCTAAATCAAAGCCTGACGGAGGGTAGAATCGGGCGCCAGTTTTAAGGAATTAAGGTATTGTTAAGGTGTATAACTTAAGAGAGTCTTTTAGCTTACAATTAAGATGAGGGTAGAAAATACACTTTCTGGGTATAATTAATTTAAAGTCACTATTGAACTCTCTATGTTATTCCTACAGCTTTTTGTTGTACAACCAGTTGATTTGGCTAAGGTATTGATAAGTTAAAGGTTTATTTTTATTTTTTCCAGAACTATTTATTAAATCAAAAAAAATGTCTGAATATGATCAAATTTATCGCATAGCATTTGAAAGTAATCCCAATCCAATGTGTTTGTTTGACCAGGATACAGAATTATTTTT
>Ga0209085_1000915_pt1 | contig 19559 bp, 14 predicted proteins | sample C_131016_EF_Meta_FD_187310 | JGI IMG/M metagenome (GOLD analysis project Ga0209085, IMG submission 187310) | Freshwater microbial communities from Lake Croche, Canada to study carbon cycling - C_131016_EF_MetaG (SPAdes) (version 2) | ecosystem: Environmental > Aquatic > Freshwater > Lake...
AACGACGCCGCCTCCAGCTCGGCAGGGATTACAAACCCGATGGTTTCTTCCAGACGCAGCATCGCATCCCACCAGCGCCCCAAGTCATGCGCGGCCTCGTAGCCGCCCGAGGGCATCAGGTCTTTTTCAGCATCCAATATTTTCAAAAGCCCGTTACCAGCCGTTTGCAGTCGATGTCGTAGGTTCATGTGAAATTCCAAAATAAAAGTCACCAAAACTTTCCCGGTCAAGAAGCCAGACATCTATGCACCAGTGTGCATAAAAAGTCGTTTGCAGAGCACTGTGGCACGGAGCACTATGGTTCAGTCCTCCTATGCTCTCCTCGATCACACCTTATTTCAAGGATTCCTCGCCTCGTTGGCGGACGGTTTTTTTGTGCCTCTTGGGGTGGTGCCTGCTTGGGGGAATCGCGCGCGCGCAGACGACCCTTTACATTGACAACAACGGGACCTCATCAGGCTTCGGATGGGCCAATGGTGTTACTGCTACATGGGATGCAAATACGACCTCGGTTTGGACCAGTAGCGCGGCTGGCACGAACGCAACGCAAACGTGGACTGCCATCGGCGGGAATAGCTCCACGGTAGTCGGGCTGAATGGAACGGTATCCACTTCTACCGTTATCGTTGTTGGGAATTTCACGATTGCGGGTCTCAACAAAAACACCTCAGGCACAACACAAATTACAATCAATGCAACCAATTCCTTAACCTTCGCACCCAGTGCCACTTTGACGGCTGTTGGACAGCTTACATTTACGAACCTATCGCCGCTTGGGGATTTTACCTTAACCGGGGGGGGCAATTTGCGTTTTTTTCAATCCTACACAGGGAACATAACGAGCAATGGCACCGTGGTAGAAATAGGACAAAGTGCTGGTATTTTTGCAACGAACATGAATGTGAACCTGATTGGTTCAAGCAAACTAAATCTCGTAAACCAAGGTTATACTGCGGGTATCGGAAGCCTCTCAGGTAACTCCACAAGCGCCCAAGTGAATGCTCCTGGCAATCTCATATTCAGCCAAAACCAAGATGGCACCTTCCAAGGCGTGATAAACGGATATAGATTAGATGGTTCAATTACTAAAAACGGATCGGCCACATTGGAACTGACTGGCAACAATACTTATGCCGGTTCAACGATCGTCAACGCGGGCACTCTGAGCATATCAACAATTGGAAATGGGGGTATCCAGTTTTTGGGTAACACCGTGAATAGTAGTGCAACGGTATCGGCAAGTAGTGCAACTGGGCTCTCTGTTAATATGACTGTAGCATCTACAAGTGTTACCAGTCTCCAGAAAATCGGCTCTATCAGTGGCGCAAATTTGACGCTCACTGCGGCAGTTGGAAGCGGCGCCGGGGCAAATAATGTCGCCACAGTCGCTGGTTTCGGCAACGGGCTGGGTCTGTCCTCAAGCAACGCGACAAATTTGCAAATCGGCAATGCCACCCTGCGCTACACGGGAGTCACGGCCAGCACGGATCGTAACTTCACACTGATCAACGGAACCACGGCTGGCATCGATGTGAGTCAGGCAGGAACGACGCTCACCATGAGTGGCTCGGCTGCAGCCACGACGGGCGGGCTCAACAAGCTCGGGAATGGCACCTTGGTCTTCAGCGGCAACCATTCCTACACCGGCGCAACGACGATTTCGGCGGGAACGCTGAGTATCGCCAACATCGCCAACGGGGGCACGGCCAGTGGACTCGGCAACTCGACAAGCGCAGCGGCGAATCTTGTGCTGAATGGAGGCACGCTCAACTACACGGGAGCCAGCGCCTCGAGTAACCGGAGTTTTACACTGGCAAATTCCACCAGTAGCAGCATTCGAGTGGAGGATGGAGCCGCCTTGCTAACGCTCAGCGGAACCTCGGCGGCAGCTTCTGGCAGCCTCACCAAGAGTGGCAATGGCACGCTCGCGCTCACTGGCAGTCACTCCTATTCCGGCGGCACAACCATCTCGGCAGGAACATTGCAAGTCGGCCACGCCAACGCACTCGGCACCAGTGGCAACATCACCTTCTCCGGTGGCACCATGAGCTTTGCCTCCAGCGGGAATGGAGCCGACTACGGCGCACGCATCAAAAACAGCGCCTCGGCCATCATTCTCGATACCAATAGCCAATCGGTGACCTTTGCTGGGGCGATGGATAGCTCCAATGCCGGCGGCCTCACTAAAAACGGCACCGGCACCCTCACACTCTCTGGCGCAAATACCTACACTGGCGGCACGGCAATCAACGCTGGCACGCTTGCGCTTTCCGGCGCTTCAGGCGCTCTGGGAAGCGGCAATGTGGCTGTGGGCAGCAGCGCCGTGCTGGAGCTCGGCAATAGCGGCACGCCCACTGTCTCCAACAACATCAGCGGCTCCGGCACACTTCGTCAGACTGGCTCCGGCACCACCACTCTCTCCGGCACAAACACCAACACCGGCGCGGTCGAAGCCACCGCTGGCACGCTCCTCTTCAGCGGCGCCGGGGCCCTCTCCGCCAGCACCGCCAGCCTCAATGCCAGCAGCTCCGCGACTCTCAGCTTCGCGGATGGCACAACCCGCAATAGCACGATTTCGGGGAACATTTCCCTCGCCGACACGAGCTTCTTGAAATTCGACATCAATGGGGCTTCCTCGGATTTCCTCACAGCAAACGGCACCGCCTCGCTCCCCGGTTCCGGCAAAATCCAGCTCAATCTTCTCTCGGCCCCATCCGGTTCGACCACCTACAATCTCCTCTACGCAGGCGGAGGGCTCACCTCGAATTGGACGCTGGATACCAACTCCTTCATCCCCGGAGCTTTCAACTGGAATCTCTCCGCAGTTGGCAACTATCTCCAACTCACCGCCAATGCCTCATCCACAAATACCTATTGGCTGGGAGCCAGTAGTGGAAATTGGTCAACGATTGCCAACTGGGCTGCAGGTGCGAATGGCTCCGGCTCGGGCGTCCTTCCTCAAGCTGGATACAATGTTTTCTTCGATTCCGCCACGCCGATTGGAAACCTCACCACCACACTCGGAGGCCAAGACTACACACTCAGCACACTCTCCATTTCCAAGCCAGAGGTCACAATCAACGGCTCCAACACCCTCAATGTAACCACCTCCGCGCTCTCAGCCATCGCTATTTCCGCCACGGGTAATACCACGATCAACGCCAACCTCGCCGGTGCAGCCGGTCTCACCAAATCCGGGACAGGCACCCTCATGCTCGGGGGCAATAATTCATTTACCGGCGGCGCCTCGATCACCGGCGGCACGCTCATACTTTCCGGCGGGTTGAACAACTCCAGTGTGACGGTGGATGGAGGCACTCTCAATGAAACCTCCACAGGCACCATTGCCGGCGCAAGCTCGACATTCACCCTCTCAAGCGGCAATGCCACCCTCGCAGGCAACAACACCTACGGCGGCGCCACCACGATCAACGCGGGCACGCTGGAAATTGCCGCCACAGGTCGTCTCGGCGGCGGCAGCTACGCGCAAAGCATCGTCAACAACGGGGCCCTCATCTACTCGGGCACAAACAACCAAACGCTCTCGGGTATCATCTCCGGCAGCGGAGCGCTGACTCACAACGGTAGCAGCACCCTCACCATTTCCGGCAACAATACCTACAGCGGCGCCACAACGATCAATGCGGGCACGCTGGAAGTCACCACCACAGGTCGTCTCGGCGGCGGCAGCTACGCGCAAAACATTGCTAACAACGGAGCCTTCATCTACTCGGGCACAAATAACCAAACGCTCTCGGGTATTATCTCCGGCAGCGGAGCGCTGACTCACAACGGCAGCGGCACACTCACCCTTGCAGGAAACAACACTTACGGCGGGGCCACAACGATTACCGTAGGCACGCTGGAAGTCACCACCACAGGTCGTCTCGGCGGTGGCAGCTACGCGCAAAACATTGCTAACAACGGAGCCTTCATCTACTCGGGCACAAACAACCAGGCGCTCTCGGGTATCATCTCCGGCAGCGGTGCGCTGACTCAGAATGGCAGCAGCACCCTCACCCTCGCAGGCAACAATACTTACAGCGGCGCCACAACGATCAACGCAGGCACGCTGGAAGTCGCCACCACAGGTCGCCTCGGTGGTGGCAGCTACGCGCAAAACATCGTCAACAACGGGGCCTTCATCTACTCAGGCACAAACAACCAAACGCTCTCAGGTATCATCTCCGGCAGTGGAGCGTTGACTCACAACGCCAGCAGCACACTCACCCTCGCAGGCAACAACACCTACAGCGGTGCCACAACAATTAACGCCGGGACGCTCCAGATCGGCGCAGGCGGCACAACAGGTTCCCTCAACACCACCGGCGCCATTACCATCAACGGCACTCTCGCCTTCAATCGGAGCAACACGGTCACCCAAGGCACGGATTTCAATAGCGTCCTCTCCGGAGCAGGAAACCTTATTCAGACAGGCAGCGGCAATCTCATCCTCACCGGAAACAACACCTACACCGGCACCACCACGATCAACGCTGGCACGCTCGAAATCTCATCCACAGGCCGACTCGGTGGTGGCAGTTATGCGCAAAATATTCTCAATAATGGCTCTCTGATCTATTCTGCCAACAGCAATCAGTTGCTTGCGGGTATTATCTCTGGATCGGGCTCTTTCACACTAAATGGCGTAGCATCGACCACCACAGTGACGCTGACTGGAAATAGCTCCTATACCGGCAACACCACAGTCAATAAGGGTTATTTGAATATCCAGCATGCTAATGCCCTTGGTAGCAGCAGCGGTGGCACAACAGTAGAAAGTGGAGCCGTCCTTCAGCTTTCGGGTGGAATAACGATCGCCTCAGAGATTCTCACGCTCAAAGGATCGGGTCAAACAGGAGCATTGCGAAGCGAGGTCGGGAACAACGAGTGGGCGGGAGACATCGTGATCGCACTAAACAACACGCGTATTTATTCGGCTGCTGGAGCCTCTCTGAAAATTAGTGGGAACATGACAAATAATGGTGATTCCACAACTCAGGCTGTATTTGGTAACATAGGAAATGGCACTATTCTCGTATCAGGCAACATGGGAGGAAATGGGAGACTGGTTGTAGTTTCCGACGGGGTAACAATCACAGGAAACAATACCTTTAGCGGAACGACAGATATCCAAGTTGGAACGGTTTCTATCAATTCGATCAAAGATGTCGGAGCAGGAGCCAGTTCGCTGGGAAATCCTTTGACATCGGCTAACGGCACAATTCACATCGGAGTGGGTGCGAATGCTGGGGGCATCCGCTACACAGGCTCCGGCGATAGCTCGAACAGAATAATCCAGCTTGAAGGAACTACGGGAGGCACCACCATTGACCAATCTGGCACAGGCACCTTGAAATTCACCAGCAACTTCACTGCACCTAATGCTGGTAATAAAACACTTGTTCTTCAAGGATCCACTGCGGGCATTGGCGAAATTACAGGCACTATTCCAAACTCCTCAGGAAATCTCACCGGTCTCACCAAAAACGGCACTGGCACCTGGATACTCTCCGGCAACAATACCTATTCCGGCGACACAACGATCAACGCCGGCACCCTTCGAATCGGCAATGGCAACTCGACTGGTTCCCTCTCAGTCAACAGCACCATCCTCAATAACGCCACCCTCGCCTTCAATCGCTCCGACACAGTGACTCAGGGCACGCATTTTTCCTCCAACGGCGTCAGCGGCACAGGAAACCTCACTCAAAGCGGCAGTGGAAACCTCATTCTTAATGCGGCAAATTCCTACTCTGGCTCGACCAACATCAACTCTGGAACCCTCACCCTCTCGGGCAACGGCACCTTGGGCACCAGCACGATCACTCTCACTGGCGGCACCCTCGACATGGGCGGCAAAAACCTCACCAACGCCATCTCGGGTCTTACCGGCGGCACGCTCTCCAACGGCACCATCACCAATAATGGCGGAAGCTATGCCTTGCAAAATGGCACAGTCAGCGCGGTTCTTGCGGGAACCAACGGCCTCACCAAAACCGGTAGCAGCACGCTCATACTCTCGGGCAACAACACCTTCAACGGCAGCACCACGATCAGTGCCGGAAATCTCTCGATCACCTCGACATCGGCCCTGGCTTCCACCTCCGGCATTAGCATCGGCGATACCGCCGCCCTCATCTACACAGGAAACGCCGCTACACTGAACCGCACGATCATGGTCACCTCTGGCACCGGCACGATCCGAAACAACGGCAGCGGTCTCCTAACGCTCTCCGGTTCTCTCACCAAAGACGGCACCACCCTCACGCTGGCAGGCGGTAGCGGTGGCATCACGGTCAACGGCGCGATCTCGGGTTCCAGCGCCAATTCCGACCTCGTCATCGACGGCGGCAGCGTGACGCTCTCCTCGGCCAACACCTACAACGGACCAACCTCGATCATCAATGGTGCGACCCTCATCGCCAGCGTTGCCACGGCCCTGCCGACCGCCAACGGTCGGTCTGCAATCTCCATCGACGCAACCGGCACTGGTAGCTCCACACTCACCCTCGGCATGGGCCAATCCATCGCGTCCCTCACCGGCGCAGCCAGCTCCAATGTCACACTAGGATCCAATACCCTCACGATCGGCAACGCCAGCGGCAGCACAACCTTCGCTGGTCGCATCACCGGCACTGGAGCCCTGGTGAAAGACGGCGCCAGCACACAGATCTTGAGTGGAACCAACACCTACACAGGCGGCACGACGATCAGCGCTGGGAACCTGACCATCAGCGGCGGATCAGCCCTGGCCGATAATGGCCTCGTGACACTCTCCAACACCAGCGGAGCCGTCCTGAGCGTGTCCACCAGCGAAACGATTGGTTCCCTGAGCGGCGGCGGAGCCAGCGGTGGTAATGTGGCCATAGCATCTGCTCAAACTCTCACAGTCAACCAAACCACCAATACGACCTTCTCAGGCGCCATCAGCGGAGCCAACCTTGTGAAAACCGGTAGCGGCACGCTCACGATGAATGGCTCGAACACCTACACCGGCACCACCACTGTCAATAGCGGCACCCTCACCGCAGCCTCCTCCAATGCCCTCGGTGGCACCTCACAAATCATCGTCAACAACGGTGGTTCCTTCCTCGTCACGGCAGATGATGCCGTAAATAATAACGCCAATGTGACACTGGCAGGCGGCACTCTGGCAGTGAATGGAACCTTCAACGAAAGCGTCGGCCTTCTCACCCTTAGCGCGAACTCGGTGATTGACCTCTCCGGCTTCGTCGGCACCCTTCGCTTCAGCGGCGTAGGCTCTTGGGCGAACACCGCCAACTTGGCCATCTGGAACTGGAATGGCATCAACCAATACAACACTCCTGTGGGCGACGGCGCCAACAACCGCCATATTGTCTTCACCGATGCTACCGGCCTCGATACCTACCTCGACCGCATCAGCTTCTACAGTGGAAGCGGCACAGGCTTTTCTGGAAGCGGATTCGCACAAGGCTTCTCAGGCGGCGGCACCGAAATCATTGCTGTTCCCGAACCCGAAACTTACGCCACGGCAGGGATTCTGCTCCTCGCTGGAGCCCTTGTGCAGTGGATGAGGAGGAAACAGCGGACACAGGAATGAGCCCGACGAACAAGTGGGTTTGGCCATTCGGCCAGCATTGGAACAAAACTCCAGAACCGCGATTCCAACCCGGTTTTGTGGAAGTGACGCAGACCGACTCCGCCCTCTTGATCGAGGCAAGCCTTCAGGATCGTGCTATAAACCTCTCAAGATATCCGCTAAACCACCTCGCGTTTTTGGAATGCGATGCCTTTGAAGTCTTCCTCGGAGCCGAAGGAGCGGGCCACTACTTTGAATTTCACATCACCCCATCGAACAGTATTCTTCAACTTCGCTTTGGAATAGGTGCGCCTCGAGAGCCGCTTGAGAGTCACATGGTGCAGGACCCTCTCTTCGCCAGCGAAGTGAGAATAGCACCCACATCTTGGCATGTGAGGATGCAAATTCCTCTTCCAGCCCTCAATTTCCCAGACCTACCGCATCTGATGCTCTCCTTCGGAAGATACGACTATCTCTCGGATGGAATCCCACCCGTGATTTCCTCTACCTCGCCACACACCGTCTGCAACTTCCACCGCATGGAAGAATGGACGGTTATTCATGGATAGTCTTGAAGGAAGCGTCTCGGATCGGTTCCGAGTCCCAATCGCGACCGCTGAAATTGGACGACACAGGGGGCATCCCTCCGAATCCTTAGGAGGGCGGTGCTCCGTCGGCGCCCAAATTTCTTACTCGAGCGCGTTTTTTTCGTAATTGGATTTGCGGCGTTGCTGTAATGTCATCGCTATCGGGCGCTCATGCCGACGAGGACTTCGGCGTTCCGAGCGGTAACTTTTCTTCGTGTGAATATCACGCCGCGCTGGGTGTTGGCAGATAGCCCTCCCTTTTATTTTTTGCGGTGGCGGCGGATTTCGTAGTCAGTGCCGGATTCGAGGATTTCGCCGTTGTCGAAGGTGCTTTCGAATTCGGGGAAAAAGGTATCGCCTTCGACTTCGCGGTCGATGCGTGTGAGGAGGAGTTCGGAGCAGCGGGGCAGGAGTGCGGCGTAGAGTTGCGCTCCGCCGATGATGTAGAGCTGGCGACCGTCTGAGGGTTCTTCAATCGCGTCGAAGGAGCGGAGCACGGTGACTCCGGCGATGTCGGCCTCGCGGGAGACGACCCAATTTTCGCGGCCGGGTAGCGGCTTGCCGAGTGAGTCGTAGGTTTTTCGTCCCATGACGATGATATGACCGAGGGTTGTGCGTTTGAAAAATTTCAAGTCCTCGGAGATGTGCCAGGGAATCCGTCCATCGGCTCCGATGACGCGGTTGCGGGACATGGCGGCAATGGCGATCATGGATTAGACGGAGATGGGTGCTTTGATAGCTGGGTGTGGGTCGTAGCCTTCGAGAGTGAAGTCGTCGAATACAAAATCCTCGAGGCGTGTGCGGGCGGGATTGAGCACCATGCGCGGGAGGGGGCGGCACTCGCGGGTGAGTTGCAGGCGGGCCTGCTCGAGGTGGTTGGCGTAGAGGTGAAGGTCGCCGAAGGTGTGAACAAACGTGCCGGGTTGGAGGCCGCAGACCTGCGCGACCATGAGCGTGAGGAGCGCGTAGGAAGCGATATTGAAGGGCACGCCGAGGAAGAGGTCTGCGCTACGCTGGTAGAGTTGGCAACTGAGTTCGCCGTCCTGGACATAGAATTGAAAAAGCGCATGACATGGTGCGAGGGCCATGAGGTGGAGCTCGGCGGGGTTCCATGCCGAAACGACAAGGCGACGGCTATCGGGATTTTTTTTGATGTCTTCGACGATGCGCGCGATTTGATCGACGATGGTGCCATCCGCTCCGCGCCAGTCGCGCCACTGGGCGCCATAGACGCGGCCGAGATTGCCATCCGCATCAGCCCACTCGTCCCAGATGGTGACTTTATTTTCCCGCAGGTAGCCGATATTTGTTTCGCCTTTCAGGAACCAGAGCAGCTCGTGAATGATGGAGCGGAGATGGAGTTTTTTCGTGGTGAGGAGAGGAAAGCCCTGGCGTAAATTGAAGCGCTCTTGGGCACCGAAAATCGAATAGGTGCCAGTGCCGGTGCGGTCGGATTTGAATCGGCCCTCGTCGAGGACGAGGCGGAGAAGGCGGTGGTATTGCTGCATGGCTGCGGGTGAAGGAGAGGGTCAGCAGGAGGCGCTTTCCTGCGACGAGGGACAGATGTCACGGAGTTCGCAGTTGGGACAATCCGGCTTGCGGGCGGTGCAGCGGCGGCGTCCGTGGAAGATGAGCCAATGGCTGAGGAGGGTCCAGGAATCGCGGGGAAAGAGTTTGATGAGGTCCTGCTCGATGCGGATGGGGTCGGTGAATTTCGTGAGGCCGAGGCGCTGGGAGAGACGGCCGACATGCGTATCGACGACGACGCCTTCGTTTTTATTGAAGGCATTTCCGAGGACGACATTGGCAGTCTTGCGTCCCGCGCCGGGTAGTCCGGCGAGGGCTTCGAGGGTGGATGGCACTTCGCCACCGTGTCGCGAAAGGAGGGCGGCCCCCATGGCACGGATGTTTTTCGCCTTGTTGCGGTAGAAACCAGTGGAGCGGACGAGGGTCTCGAGTTCCTCCTGAGAAATATCAGCGTAGTCGGCTGCGGTGCGGCAGCGTTGGAACAGGTCTTTGGTAACGATGTTGACCCTCTTGTCGGTGCACTGCGCGGAGAGGATGGTGGCGACGAGGAGTTCGAGCGAATTCGAGTAGTCCAGCTCGCAGTGGGCATCGGGGTAGATGGCGGGGAGTCTTTTCAAAAGCTCCCGAGCCATTTCAGATGCGTTGGCGGCTTGCTTCGAGGTGCTGCTGGAACCTGCTGCGGCGCGAGGCATGCCGAATTAGTTACCTCCGGGAGCTTGGAGGCGTTGCTTGGCCTGCTCGGCAAATTTATCGCTCGGGAAATCCTTCACAATCTGGCTGTAGGAAGCCTTGGCGCGGGCGAGTTGCTCGGATTTCTTCGGTTTGGATTCCTCGGTGAGCGCGGCGGCCTGCACCTCCAGAAGCTGACCACCTTCCCAGAGACCTTCGGCGGCCGCGACGGGGACGCCAGAGTAGAATTGAGGAATCTTCATGAAGAAGTCGATGGCGGCGCCGCAGTTCTCGGCTTTCTTTTTGGGATCCGCCTCGGCGTTCATTTTATCCTTCATGATGTGGCCATAGAGGAGGAAGGAGTTCGCGCGGAGTTCGGCTGTGGCGTTCTGCGCGCGGATGATGCCTCCAAGGAGCCCCATGGCTTCATCAGGCTTCTTCTGTGAGCGGAGTGACTGAGCGATACCATAGTCAGCTTCGAGGACTTTGGGCGACCATGGATAGGTGCTCTTGAGTAACTGAAAGAACTGGCCGGCCTCGGCGGTCTGACCACGTTTCTGAGCCACGCGGCCTTTACCGAAGATGGATGTGGCCTGGGCTTCCTGAACGAGTGGCGGGGCGGCATTTGGCGCGACACCGGCGGGAGCGGGATAGTCGGTGGCGAGTTTTTCAAACACAGCCTGAGCCTCGTCCACCTTGTCGGAATCGACGAGGGCGAGACCGAAGACATCGAGGTCTTTCGGGCCATAGACGACCTGCGCGTTGTAGGCCTCTGTCATCTTGGCCAAAGCTCGTGGCTTGTCTTTTTCCGCAATGAAGCCTGCTAGCGCGAAGAGGATCTTGCTGCGTGCGGCGGGATCGGCGGCTTGGTCGGCCTGGGCCTGAAATGCGGCTTCGACGGCGGCATCGTCCTTCAGGCCGGAGCGGATGAGCATGCGTTGACTGGCGAGGAGGGACTGGAGCGCAGGCGAGACATCGGCGCTCTGAGGGTATTTCGCGAGGAGGCCCTCGATGGTCGTGGAGGATCCTTCGACGGCTTCCTTCCACTTCACGCGGTCGGTTTCGTTGAGTGAGGTGTAGTTCGTGGCGAGACGCTCGGCGGTGGCACGCTGAAGCTCGGATACGGTCACCAGCGCCGATGGGGCCTTGGCGTGGTCGGGATAACGCTCCACGAACTCCCTCCAAGTGGCGATGGCGAGATCGACGTTGCCAGCGGATGAGGCATTCTGGCCAATGCTGTTGTAGGCGAAATAGATTTTATCGTCCTTCGGATACTTTTCGATAAACTCGCGCATCAGCTTGTTGACCTCGGCGACATTCTGGGCCGCCGCGAAGACTTGGGAGCGGGAGAAGTAGGTGAATGGTGCCGGCGGCGAGTCGGGGAATTGGTCGGCGACTTTGGTGAGAGTGGCCACACCTGCGTCGTTCTGGCCTGTGGCGATCTGGGCATTTCCAAGCACAAAGGTGGCAAGCGGAGTGAGCGGTGTCTCGGGATTTGCCTTGAGGAATGCCTCAAGAAGCGGAATGGCGCCGGCGTTGTCGCCCTTCTGTTGCGTGCAAGCAGCGATCCAGTAAGCGGACTCCAGAGCCTGCGGAGTGCCGGGATATTTCTCAACCGTGAGCTTAAAGGCCTTGATGGCATCATCCCACTTCGAGGTGTCGCGATAGATGCTGCCAATGCCAAACTGGGCAACGACTCCGACATCAGGCGTTGGATTTTTCTGAAGGCTGTCCTGAAAGGTTTTCAGCGCCTCTTCATATTGCTTGAGGCCAAGCTGGGCTTGGGCCTTCTGAGCGACGGAGAGTCCCGAGAGACGACCTTGGGGGTAGGATTGGATCGACTCGTCGAAGTAGCGGATCGACCCGGCACTGTCGCCTTGGGCGAGGATCATGTTGCCGATCATGAAGGGTAGATTTTCCGCAATCGGCTTACCTTTGTAGGTGGCTTGAAACTCCTCGTAGCCTTTCAGGGCGGGGTCCATGGCGTTCTGCACGACGTAGCTCATCGTGTTGTAGTAGAGGGCGCGCATCTTGTCGTCATCGGTAGTCAGGAATGGTCCAATGTGGGTGATGACGACACGGGACTCGTTGTATTTTCCGGCATTGAAAAAGATCTCTCCGAGCTTGAGGAGGGCCTGCGCGGTCTGATCGGGCTTGGCGCTGATCTCGGCGAGTTTTTTAAGTTCGCGCTCATTTTCCTTATCGAGCTTGTTTTTCAGAGGAAGGTTCTTTGCACGGAGGGCAGCGATTTTTTGAGGACCGTAGGATTTCACCTTCTCCTGCTGCATGGCGACGATGTCCTCTTTCGGCAATACAGCCATGTAGGCGGCTGCGGCTTGTTCGTAGAGCCCCTTGCGGTCGGCTTCGGGACTGAATGCGGCACGCATGAAGAGGATTTCGCCAAGTTGAAAATTGGCGTCATTCACGAGCGCCAGGTCTTTTTTGCTTGTGATAATCCCACGCAAGAGTTCTTCGGCCTGCTTAAGGAGATCGAGGCCCTTGTCCTTGTCGCCGCCGTCTTTGGTGAGCAGGTCGCCGCCTTGTGTGGCGAGCGTGATGGCGAGGAGATTTTTACTCCCTTCAATGGTCGGGCTCGCGGCAAATTTCTGAATGTTTTCGCGCAGACTGGCAGCGGCCTTGTCGAAGTCGGAAATCTGGTATTCGCAGAGTGCACGGCCGTAGACGACGGACTCGAGGTCGGGAGACTGGGGATACTTCGTAGTGAAGTCGGTGTAGCTTTTGATCGCCTGTTCGAAGATGCCCTTGCGGCTTGCATCAGAGGGCGGAAGCGCCATGGCTTTGGAGGCAAGAATTTGTGCGCGCAGATTGTCAATCATCTGCAACTGATCAGGCGTGAGCGCAGGACCAGTCTTGGATTTTTCCAAACTAGCGAGAGCCTTGTCGAAATCTCCAAGGTAAAATTGGCAGACGCCGAGTTGGATTGTCGCCGACTGAACAAGAATATCCGTAGGATAGCCGGTGATGATGCCTTGGTAAGCAGCGGCAGCACCTTTGTAATCGGCGTTTGAAAGCAGGCCATAAGCGGCTTCGTTTTCTTGCGCGGCGGCTTGAGACTGAGCGTGAAGAGCACTCGGCCAGAGGAAAAGGGACAGCAGAGGTGTGAGGACAATAACGGGGAGCATTTTCATGACCATATATCCATATCCGATGCAGGCAGACGATTCCAACGGATTTTTAAAATTCCGCATCGCGGGGTGTGCTTGATTTCAGCACCGTTTGCCGCGAGGTTTTTTCCATGGAAGACTCTAAACACCCATGCCCGCCGCCACTGCCGCCGAATGACGATACAGCCGCAGCAAGACAGTGGATCACGGTCCTGCATCTCAGTGCCCTCGCCGGACTAGTCATCGTAGGCTTCGGCCACATTCTTGGACCATTGATCATCTGGCTTCTCAAAAAAAATGAAGTGCCGGGTCTGGATGCGGCGGGCAAGAGCGTGCTGAATTATCAGATCTCGTGGAGTATCTGGTTTTTTGTTTCGGGCGTTGTGGCAGTCTTCGGGTCCTGCCTCGTTGTGCCGCTGGCACTGCCTGCGGGAACATTCATCGCATGGCTGGCCTTTGTCATCAACGGGGCAATCAAGGCAAGCAACGGCGTGAGTTATAATTTCCCTCTGACGATCCGTTTTTTCAGCTGATTTCCTCAGGTCAAAGCGAGCCGCTGCATTAAACGCAGAAATGCTCTACGCGGCGCCCGATGCCTGTAAGAATCTCCCACGAGATCGTTCCAGCTTGGCTGGCCAACTCGGAGACCTCGATTTTCTCGGCACCATCGCAGCCAATCAGAGTGACCTCATCGCCAAGCTCCACTCCGCGAATTTGGGAAACATCGACCACGATCTGATCCATCGTCACCCGCCCAAGCACAGCGCACCGGATTCCACGCACAAGCACACTCGCTCCCCGGCCCGAAACCTGCCTCGGGAATCCATCTGCGTATCCGACAGCCACCAGCGCGGTGCGAATTGGTTTTTCAGCAATAAAAGAGCGCCCGTAGCTCACACTGGAACCCGCAGGTAATTCACGCAGCAAGACCACACGGGACTTCCAGGAAAGCACAGGCTCGAGTTGGCTGGAGTATTCTGGGAGAGGAGAGATGCCATAAAGAATCAGCCCTGGCCTCACTAAGTCGAACCTGTGCTCAGGGCGAGTCAGGACACCCGCGCTGTTCAGAACGTGGAATTTGGCGTCGCGCGCCAGAGACCGCAAGTCGGCCGCAAGCACATCGAATCCCTCCAGCTGTTCCAGAGTGAAAACTGCGTCCTCATCCGCTGAGGGAAGATGAGTCGAAATACTATGCAGGCAGACCCGCTCCATCGCGAGCACGCGGCGCACCTCATCCAACACCGAAGCAACTGCACAGCCGGCTCGACCCATTCCCGTGTCGATTTTGAAATTCACACTCACCTGGCCATAGCGCGAATAGGCCAAAGCCTCGTCGGCGCTGGATACCGTGACGATATAACCGCTTCGCACCGCTGTCTCATACTCCGCAGGCAGGCAGGGACTGAGCAGCATGACCCCGCGAGAGGAAGCGGCGGAGGAAACTTCCAACGCCTCTTTGATATTGGCGACACCGAAGACCTCAGTGTCATCAGCAAGAGCCCTGACGATATCGGCCACTCCGTGTCCATAACCATTCGCCTTCACCACCGCGAGAATCCCAGGCTCAGGGCCGATCCTCTTCCTGACGAAAGCCAGATTCCGCCTCAACGCGCCAAGGTTGATTTCAACCCAAGTGCGGAGATGGTCAGGAACTGGAAGTGCGGGCATATAAAAATGAAGTGGAGGTAAGGGGATTCGAACCCCTGGCCTTCTCATTGCGAACGAGACGCTCTACCAACTGAGCTATACCCCCGAAATATATGTGAAACAAAGACTTAAATTTGATTCTGAAAGGTCGAAAAAATCGGCTGCAACCCGCTTTTGTAACACTTGTATTTGATCTTTGAAAAAGCCAAAGGAGAAACCCAAGAGAGGTGCTCCAGAGTTTCAGAAAACGTCGGTGCCTTGTTTTTACCGATATTCATTACGAAGCGTCTAATTCTCATCGATCAAATCCGAGGGCAAGCAAATTCGGGCTTCCCTGAGCACAACGAATTTTATTGAAGCCAAGCACAAGTTGCTGGACTGCAAATGGGGTATTGGAAGAGTCAACACCTCGACAGTTCAAAGGTGATTGTCTGGATTTCCAGGTTGAGTTCGAACTGCTCGTCGCCGTTCAAACTGGAGAGGCTACCCGTGAAGGAATCAGCGATGAGGAATTGCATGGAAAGCTACTCGGAAAGATGAGCATGAACGCAGGAGGAGAACTTAGGAATCACACTCCCGTAACGGATCAGGACATCTTCCGTTTCCATCCTCCGGCGCCCGGCGATCTCACCGAGCACAGCGACGACTTGGCTCGGCTCAATCTCAAAAAGCGTCACAAGATAATCATCGGGATGCATGGCGACGATGCCGTGATCTTGAAGGTTGTCGTTTTTGAAATGCCGCAAGTTGAAGGTCAGAATCACGGGGCACCCTCCGCAAATGGCCGCCGCCAGCACATGCCGGTCCTTCCAGTCATTGGTGAGGCCTTCGATGAATCCTTCGTAACCGTGAATTTCCGCCTCGGGAAATGCGGTTGTGATTTCTTTTTGAAAAAGTTCTACCAGATTTGTTGGCCACCCCAGCTTGTCGCGATGCGTCCGCTCGACTTCGTCAAGGATTTTCGCCGTCCAGTGCGGAACGAAGAGCCTCGGACGCTCGGCAAGACTCAGCAACAGATCGCACACTCCATGGTTGGCGAGCACGCATGCATCGATGAGCACATCGAAGTCCGCCCTCATTCGTCGCCTTTGTAGTCGGAGAAATAGAGGCCGGCGCTCGCCACCTCATCAGATAGACGGTCCATCGCTGCCCGGCGGGTCTGATCGCGCTTTTTCTCATACTCCAGCAGGTCTTTGAAGGTGACTCTGCGGTGTGTGCCCACAAGGCGGAACGGGATTTCACCCTTTTCCAGCAAGTTCACAAAAAATTGCCGCGACACACCGAGGTAGTTCGCCGCCGCCTGCGTTGTGAATGCCTCGTCCTCGGGAAGCATCACGATCGCCTTGTGCTCGGACATCATGCGAACGATGCGGGCAAAATGCTGGAAAAGCGCCTCTGGAATTTCGATTTGTCGGCCCTCGCTATCCGTCAGAAGCACATGGTCCGGCTTGGCAAAAAAACGCGCCACCTCGGCGAGTTCCTCTTGGGGAATCAGCGAGGGGTCGAGGCGGTTGGTTCGAGTGGTTAGCATGATGATCAATTAACCGCGTCTTTGATCGATTGCCACAAAATATTCGCCATAAACGCTACGAGTGCCACAGGCGCTAAACCTTGAATACCTTCATCGCCTCGTCGCCGAGGTGGTTCGCACATCAGGAATGGAGGTCATGAAAGGGGCCAAAGCTTTTCCTTGCTGAGTCTGCGCTCCATCACATCCTGAGAGACCGCGAAGTGCCTCGCCAGAGGAACGCACAGGTAGGAAACATGCTCGTCGGAGAGTTGCTGGCGTTTGAAGCCGTTCGATTCCAAATCATCGAGCACGGCGGCAAATTGAGTTTTTAGATTTTCGAAGGGAACCAATAAGCGGCCGGCGAACTCGTTGGCATGAAATTCGAGCAATCCGTATTCTTTCTCCGGCATCTCCAGCATGAACGAAATCCACTCATCGGCACTTGCCCTTGGGATGCTCTGAAAGACCTCTTTGTGCAGGGCAAAATGGCCCAACTCGTGGGCTATACTGAAGCGCAGGCGATTCGTGAACCGATCATCAAGAAACTGCTGCTGGTCGAGAATCAATGTTTTCCAATCTCCAAGCAAAAGAGCATCCACATCCGCATCCTCTTTCAAACCCGTGATTGTCCGGATTTCCAGATCGAGTTCGAACTCCACCAAGGCAAGCACATCGACCGGCATTTCATTCTGTGGGCAATACCGCTGCCGGAATTGATCCGCCGCTGTCCAGCATGTCTCCTTGCTGAGAAATGGGGCTTTGAAATGGCGCGCAGATGATGCCATGGGTCAGCTGGCGCGGATTTTTTCCACCACTTTGCGCATCTCCGTTTCGGTGGGCCTTTGGCCTCGCAGGGTTCGGAAGAATGCAGGGAGTTCTTTGACCAGTTCCGCATCGTCCATGATGTCTTGAGGAATGATGCCACGATCCGCAGCAGCCAGGTCGAAAAACAAATACCATTCGTCGCTGCCGTCCCGCAGATTGAGAGCCTTGGCATAGCGGCAGAGGATTTCCCGGTCTTGCGGCGGCGGAATGGCTCGGCGCTCCATGCGGCTGATGTTGCCGGGGTCGGCGTCGGCCAGTTCACAGAAGGCTCGCAGGGTGATACGATTTTCTTTTCGAAGTGCCTGAAAAAATGCGGCGAAGTTCTCGTGTGGAGTTTTCATGTGATTTGAATGTTGTGGAATCAATACAACATTTTGTTGTGCTCGGGTAACAATTTTTTACTCACACCTTGAACACCTTCATCACTTCGTCGCCGAGGTGGTTGATGACTTTGACGGCGATGCGGCCGGTTTTGGGTTTGTCGAAGGGGCGGGAGGTGTCGCTGTGGAGTGTGGACCAGGCTTCGGGGTCGATTTCGGCTTTGAGGGTGGTTTTGAGCGAGGTGTAGGGGTCGTTTTGGCCGAGGAAGTAGGCGTGGCGCACGAAGAAGCTCTCGCCGTTGTAGTCGGTGTCGAGGAACCAGCAGGCGATGCCTTCGGCGCTGTCGCTGCGGACTTCGCCGGTGGAGGGATCGAAGACATCGACGCCGTTGACCTTGACGCGCAGGCGGTCGCTGGAATCGGAGAGGAGTTCGATGTCGGGCTCGCCGAAGATGACGAAGAGGTTGCCTTTGCCGGTGGTCTTGAGGTCGTCGGCCATGTGGAGGTCGGCGTTCATGCGGGCTTTGAGCACGGGGATGCGGCCGAGTTTGTGGAATTCTCCGGCGTGGGCCTCGTAGTTGAAGGCACAGGCGATGAGGACATCGAAACCGGCGTCGCCTGCTTCGCGGGCGGCGTCCACGAGGTCGGGACGGGTTACGGTGCCGAACTCGGGGCCGATGAAGATACCGGCGCGGCGCTCGGTGTCGCCTTCCATGTAGCGACCTTCGGCGCAGATGAATTCGCCGGGCCAGCCGCCAAGAGAGAGGAACTGGATGCGGTCTTCCTTGTGCGCTTGCTGGACTCCGGCGGCTTTGAGGTTTTCGAGGATCATGTGCTCGAAAGTTCTCATGCCGGAGGCGGGCGATGCCTCCTGCATGCGGAGTGGGTCGATGAGGCCGTCGTCTTCATCCACACCAAGGACGCGGTGCGGGCTGAGGCTCTCGACCGTGAAGGGTCCGGCCACGCGGACTTTCTTTTTGTCCTCGTAGGGCTTGTCGTAGAGATATTCAAACTCGGCCTTGGCGGCGATGGACTTGTCGATCTCCTGCTGCCGGGCGATGCGGTCGGTCCAGAACTCGGCGAGCAAGTTTTCAGTTTTCAGGGGCCAGTTTTCAGGGCGCTCTCGCGGCAGTTCCCACTCCTCCGGCATGCTCCCTCCCGAAAACTTCAAACTGAACTCTGAAAACTTCTCCCTGAGCGGCTTCAGCTGCTCCTCCCACTTGTCCCAAATGACATCTATCTCGGCGTTGTTGGCGATGGATTTGAGGGTGATGTGCGGCACGCGCTCATAGACGAAACCGTGGCGGATGTTACCGTGGACGGGCTGGCTGCTCAGCGCGGTGCGGGTGACTTCGGCTTCCTTCTGCTGGCCTTCGCGGGAATCGGCGAGAAGGTAGAAAGGATAACGCGCGCCCATGATGCGGGCGCGGGCCAATGCCAACGCGACGCGGGAGGTGTCGATTGTGATCCACCGGCGGCCCCATTGCTCGGCGACGGTGGCGGTGGTGCCGGAACCGCAGGTCGGGTCGAGCACGAGGTCGCCGGGGTCGGTGGCCATGAGAATGCAGCGCTGTAGAATGGTCAGCGCAGTCTGGACTACGTAGATCTTATCTCCCCCAAACTGGTTTTGGCCGAGAGTGTCGGTCCACATGTTGTTCTGGGCAAAGACAGGGAAATCATCGATGAACCGACGGTAAGCAGGTTTATCTCCCGATGTCACAATAAGTCGCTGTGCCTTGTTCACGCGGGATAGACCAACAAGATCGGTCTTGAAGGTTCCCTTTC
>Ga0209085_1000916_pt1 | contig 19556 bp, 18 predicted proteins | sample C_131016_EF_Meta_FD_187310 | JGI IMG/M metagenome (GOLD analysis project Ga0209085, IMG submission 187310) | Freshwater microbial communities from Lake Croche, Canada to study carbon cycling - C_131016_EF_MetaG (SPAdes) (version 2) | ecosystem: Environmental > Aquatic > Freshwater > Lake...
ATTGCCCGCTCGCGCCAACATTACTGCTAGGTAGCCGCCGATAGCGCCACCCCCGCCAATCACACAGATTTTCATAGGAATCCGATCAGAATAAAAATTTTTGTATTACTTAAATACTAGATGAGAATATTTTCCGACACAACAAATTTGATTGCCTAATTTTTAGGCAGGTAACTTCTAAACTGTTTTTAAGAGATCTTTAGACACATGGCTGCCTAAGACCATCCCCAAAATACTGGCCAGCAAGCCCGCCAACTGTGGCGGCAAAATAGCATTTGGTGCCAAAAGTTCACAGCTAATCCAAACAGTCAAACCACAGACTACCGATAAGAGACCGCCCAAAGAATTTGCTCTTGGCCAATACACTCCGAATGCTAGAGGCACAAAAGCCGCAACCAACGTGACCTTATAGGCACTCTCAACCATCTTGAAAATCGATAGCTCAGAATTAATCGCAAAGAAGGTAACCACAACAGCAAAACACAATACGGTGATGCGCATGATTTTTAGTAATTCATGATCCGTTAAATGCTTAAAAAATCCTCGCACAATATTTTCTGCAAATGTTACTGAGGGAGCGAGCAATGTTGCACTAGCACAACTCTTAATTGCCGAAAGCAAGGCTCCAAAAAACATGACCTGCGCAATCACAGGTGCGTGATTCAGAATTAATTTTGGCAGAATCATCTGTGGATCAGAATATAAATACTCCTTCACCAGATCTGGATTAATGAGTGTCGCCGAATAAGCTAAATACATTGGTACGAAAGCGAAAACAAAATAAAGGACGCCACCCAAGATTGCGGCCTGCACAGCAATATTGACGTTCTTAGAGGAGGTAATGCGCTGGAAAACATCTTGTTGGGGAATGGAGCCAAGCATCATGGTGCATAAGGCAGCCACAAAGCCCAAGATAGAAGCCAGATTCATATCCGGCCAGAAGTTGCTAAATTGGCCGGCAGCTGCAGCATGCTCTATTACTATACCGATGCCACCGGTTTGCATAGTCATCTCGCCACCGATATACAACATACCAATCACAATAATAATCATTTGAATAAAGTCGGTAATCGCAACCGACCACATGCCACCGAATAAGGTGTAAATCAACACACTTCCAGCCCCAATAATCATGCCAACAGTCTGAGAGATGCTGCCCTCAGACACCACATTAAATACGAGACCCAAAGCTTTAATTTGCGCAGCAACCCAACCCAAATAAGAGACCACAATACATAGCGTAACTAATACTTCAACAGTACGTCCGTATCTTTCACGAAAGAAGTCCCCAATCGTAAGCATCCGGCGGTTATAAAGATCGCGGGCAAAAAAGAGGCCAACTAAGATCAAACACAAGGAAGATCCAAAGGGATCAGAAACAACTCCGCCCAAACCTTCTTTTAGAAATGTAGCAGGAATACCTAATACGGTTTCAGAGCCAAACCAGGTAGCAAAAACGGTGGCAGTAACGATCGGCAGAGGAAGGCTATGACCAGCGGCGGCAAAGTCAGCGGTATTTTTAACCCGTAAGGCAGCCCATAATCCAATGCCGATGGATATAAGCCAATAAATGATGACGAACCAAATGAGCACGCCCTATTTCTCCTTCGATAATTGGTCAAATTATATGGCTATGTCAACTTTGCTAGTAAGGGAATTTGTAGCGATTTAGGGCATCCCACTCTGACATAATTCAAGGGTGAATTTACCTCAAATGAGCCTTAGCGAGAACCCAAGCACAGATCTGGCTTACCAAAAAGCCATTTTGGGCTCAGTCTCCCGCACCTTTGCTCTGACTATCCCACTTTTACCTCCCATGATTGAAAAAGTGGTGGGCAATACATATTTACTGTGCCGGATTGTGGACACCATTGAAGATGCGGCAGATCTAAGTCCTGAGATGAAGCAAAAGCTTTCTCAATTATTTTTAGATGCAGTTCTGGAAAAATCACCTGTTGAGTCTTTTGTAGAGCCTTGCCTTAAGGCGCTAGATCATTATGGCAATCTAGATGAGTTAGATCTGATCGCCCATACCCCAACTGTTTTACGCATTTTGCACACCTGCTCAAAAGATGATCAAGCAGCAGTAAGTCGTTGCGTCTCGATCATGTCAGAGGGCATGTCTTATTTTCATGGCAAACAGACTGCGGCAGGCCTAAAAGACTTACGTGAATTTGAGAACTATTGTTATGTTGTTGCGGGTGTAGTAGGGGAGCTGCTAACCACTGTTTTTAGTAATCACTCATCTGCATTTGCAAAGCACATAAAGGGTCACGATGAACTCGCTGTTGCTTTTGGCCAAGCCTTGCAAATGACCAACATCCTGAAAGACTCCCCTGAAGATCATGCGCGCGGCGTATCTTGGAAACCAGCCGACATAAGCCAGAAAGCGCTTTTAAAGATTTCCTATCAGAAACTGCAAGACTCCCTCAGCTACATACTCCTGATTCCAAAAACAGAACTCGGAATGCGGCGCTTTTGTTTCTTGGCTTTTGGCTTAGCAGTACTGACGCTCTCAAAGATTGCTAAGCGAAACGAATTTAGCAACAAAGATGATGTAAAGCTTTCTAGAAAAACAGTGATGACTTTTTATGCTTTTACAAAATTTGCAGTAAAGAGCGATATGCTCATGCAGGCTTTTTTTAATATGTTTTCTAAATCGCTCAGAAAAGAAATCTAAACTTATAGTGCACCCTCATGCTTTAAAAGCCATAATTTGATTTGGCGATATAGGCCAGGGGCATCTTCTTTCATAAAACCACCAATTCCTTGGGCAGAAACCACTCGATGACAGGGTGCGATTAGAGGATAGGGATTGGCACCGCAAGCTGTGCCTACTGCACGCGGACCGCTCTTAATCTTATTTGCAATCTCGCCATAAGTTTTAGTTTTACCAACCGGTATCGTCTGAATACTGCTCCAAACTCTTTTCTGATGGTCGGTTCCTGATGGCTTTAGGGGTAAATCAAATTGATAATGCGGATTCTGGAAGTAGGCATTGAACTGCTTTTCTGCCTCTCTTGCCAATTGATTTTTAGGGCTCACTAAGGCGGTGGTGGCAGGTAGATACTCAATTCTGGACAACATCAAACTACCATCAACTAGCTCCGTAAAAATCCCCAAACCCCCAAAAGGGGCTGCAATGACGCAATATTGAGCGCTATCTGGGGTAACTTGCTTTTTGATTAGAGTCATAGGAAGTGATTCTCACATAATTAAACACTGAAGACGACACTACTTTCTTTCGTATCTATAGCTTGTGAAATGCCACTTTGCTATATTGATTCATCCTTACTTTTTGCAGGCAGACCTCATGGACACCTTTTTTGACGATTGGCCTTTTTATAGCCAAGTTGCTCTAGTCCTCTTTTTACTAGCTCTTTCTGGCTTTTTTTCAATGGCTGAAACGAGCATGCTTTCATCTAATCGGCATCGCCTACGCGCCATGGCTAGCAGTGGCAATAAAGGGGCTGCCTTGGCAGAGCGACTCTTAAAGCGAATTGATTCACTTTTATCAGTTCTTTTAATTTCCAATAATCTGATCAATACTATTCTGCCAATCCTAGTAACCGGAATTGCCCTTCACATCTTTGGAGATAGTGGGCTCGTGCTTTCCTTAGCAACTTTAGTGGTTGCTTTGCTCATTATTATTTTTAGTGAAATCACACCGAAGGTCATAGGAGCAGCCTTTCCAGAAAAGATTGCTTCTCGAGTTGGCTGGTTCATCCTGCCGCTAACCTTGTTCTTAAAACCATTACTGTGGTTTATTAATAGCTTTGTATCAGGGCTGATGAAGCTCTCCGGCCTGCAATCTTCCTCGGATAGCAGAACTATGAGTACAGAAGAATTACGTAGCTTGGTTCTGGAATCCAATCGCTTCGTATCAAACCATCATCGCAATATTTTGCTGAACTTATTTAACTTAGAAAATATTACGGTTGATGATGTGATGACCCCAAGGTCAAAAATTGAAATTTTGGATCTTGCGCGGCCGATTGACGAGGTAGTTCAACAATTAGAAACCTGCTATCACAATAAGCTACCAGTCTGCGACGGTGATTCTGAGCAAATTGTTGGCATTCTATCCGTTAAGAAGGCTCTGTCACTGTTGGGTGATACAGACTTAAAACATCAAGACTTTAAAGCCTTATTAAATGAGCCTTATTTCATCCCAAGCGGGACGCCAGTTTTACAACAAATGCAATTCTTTCAAGACAATCAACAACGCTTAAGCCTGGTCGTCAATGAATATGGTGAGGTTCTGGGTTTAGTGACCTTTGAAGATATCGTGGAGGAGCTCATTGGCGAGTTCACAACCTCTTTTTCTAATCTTTCAACTGATCCCCAATGGTTAGCGAATGGTACCTACCTAGCTAGTGGCACCGCATCTCTGAGAGATCTCAATCGCTTGCTCAATCTCAACCTGCCCTTAGATGGTCCTCGCACGTTAAATGGTCTCATTCTTGAAAAGCTCGAGGCAATACCTGATCATGATGTCAGCTTACGAATTGCAGGCATCGTGATGGAGATTGTGCAGTTTGATGAACAAGGCGTAAAGACCATCAAACTCCATCGACCCGCCCTTGCTCAAGAGCAAGATTGAGCAAGGGCCAAGATGACTCACTGATTATTCGCACCTGGCATGAGATCGCAGTTAATGCGCTGGAATCTAGGGCGAGTGATATACATATTGAAGCTGGATCACAGGCTACTTTAGTCCGCATTCGGGTGGATGGCTTGCTACAAGTGCAAGCGCAATTTGAGATTCAACTTCATGAGCGACTAATCACTCGTATCAAGATATTGGCACGACTTGATATTGCTGAAAAACGCCTCCCCCAAGATGGCCGACTTTTAATTGGGCCTGATTTTTCTAAGCCCAGCGTTGACTGCCGAGTTTCAATTATTCCCACCTTATATGGAGAAAAAGCAGTTATCCGGATTTTGCCTAATTGCATCAATGATCTTGCTATCGAACAAGTTGGATTTCTACCAGAACAGTTGGCAATATTTCGAAATGCCCTCAATCAAGCCAATGGTCTGATATTAGTCACTGGCCCTACCGGTAGCGGCAAAACCAGAACGCTCTATAGCTGTTTGCGCACACTAAATCAAAGTCATCGTAATCTTTGCTCTATAGAAGACCCCATTGAAATTCGTCTACCTGGAGTAAACCAAGTAGCGTATCACCCACGATCAGGCTTAGATTTTTCGACAATTATCCGCGCCCTGTTACGACAAGATCCAGATATCATCATGATCGGTGAAATTCGCGATAGCGCTACTGCACAGCTTGCGATACAAGCAGCGCAAACTGGCCATCTTGTCTTAAGTACGCTACATACCCGCAATGCTAGAGGCGCACTCACCAGATTAAAAAGTTTAGGTCTTGACCAAGAGGCCCTTGAATCTTGCTTGCGAAGTGTCAGCTCGCAACGCTTGGTTCGCAAAATATGTACGCGATGTTTGGGTCGAGCTTTTGAAGATGCTAGCTCATGCCCTGTCTGCAAAGGCACTGGTAGCTATGGTCGTATTGGGATACATGAAGTCTTGGATGCAACCCATTTGTTTAATCCATCTTTACAGTATTCAAGCATGTATGAGGCTGGACTTCACTATGTGAAGACGGGCTTGATTCAAGAAATCGATTTACAGACTGAGGTCGGTACATGGCACTAAGTAAATCTGATCAACTAACATTTGCACAGCAGCTACTATCACTGTTAGCTGTTGGCCTCCCGCTCTTAAATGCTATGGAGCTCATTCTGACATCTAGTCCAAAGCAGTGGCAAGGCTGTTTAAGCAATTTGTGTACGCAGTTAAGACAAGGGGAAAGCTTTTCTCAAGCCTTGCTCTTACAGAAAAACCAATTTTTCAGCAGAATTTATTAATCTCATTAGGGTCAGTGAGCGCACCGGAAATATTGAACTGGCACTACAAACCATTTGCCAGCAGCTTGAGTCGCAAATTGAATTACGGCGTAAAGTACAACAGGCTTTAAGTTATCCCGCCATCACTCTTGCCAGCTCTTTTCTACTGATTCTGGTCATGATGATTTGGGTTGTACCCGTATTTAAAGATGTCTTTACCCACTTTCAGGCTGAATTACCAGCGCCTACCAAAGCACTCATTCAAATATCTACCTTCATTGAATATTTTTTCTTAGAAATAAGTCTCCTTATGATCAGTAGCACTGGATTATTTCTGATCGCTTGGCTGAAAATACCGCGCCTTCAGAAAAAATGTGATCAACTGAGTTTTGACATTCCGATGCTGGGTAAATTATTACGTATAGCAACGCTGACCTACTGGTGTAGAACCTTGGGACATTTATTAGAGTCAGGCTTAGCCCTTCCCGATGCACTTCGCGTGACTGCGCAATCCTCTAATCATTGGCTTAGCCATGACTTCAGTGCCGAAGTATTCAAACAACTTGCTAGGGGCTGGCCACTGGGTGATGCCCTAATCCGCGCCGACCCTAAACAGGTTTTATTTGATATTGAAACCTTACAATTACTTCGAATTGCTTCGGAAAGTGGAACTCTTCCCCAAATGCTAGGCAAACGAGCAAATACACTAGGCGGCCAGCTCAGTAACCGCCTCAATACCTTGAGTCAAAGCTTAGAACCCTTGCTTATTATGTTTGTTGGAATTGTTATTGGCAGTCTTGTCATAATCCTATATCTCCCCATCTTTAATTTAGGACAGATTGTGTAATGGGCTCTCTAGCACTCATTGACCTTATTCGGCTTTTGTTAATTTTTGTATTAGCCTATTTGGCCTATATTGATTTACGGACTTTTCGTTTGCCCGATTTCATTACATTGCCCCTCATCTTTCTGGGACTTTGTTTTAATAGTTTTTCAAAACTACAATTTGTAGATCCTCAAGAATCCATCCTTGGGGCTCTACTTGGCTATCTCTCCCTATGGCTATTGAATCGCATTTATCGATATATAAGACGGCAAGACGGTATTGGTATGGGTGATGCGAAGCTCTTGGCTGGACTGGGCGCCTGGCTTGGCTGGCATGCACTGCCCAGCATCCTATTCATAGCATCAACCTTGGGAATCATTGGTGGCATGCTTTGGCTTAGACTAAATAAACAAAAGGATGACTCACCATTTCCTTTTGGGCCATTTTTGATCTTTGCTGGCATCATTGAGTTGTTATGGCCACAGCTGCTCCAACACCTACTACTGAACAATCCGACTTAAGTCTACTGAAGGGGCATATCCCCCTGATTGGCTTAACCGGCGGAATTGGCTCTGGGAAAACTGCCATTAGCGACTTGCTGGCAAAGTTTGGCGCTGGCATTGTGGATACCGATCTTATTGCCCACCAAATGACAGCGCCTCATGGAGCCGCAATGGCACCAATTGAAAAGCAATTTGGTCCAGAATTTATTACAGTTGATGGGGCACTCAATAGAGATAAGATGCGCTCCTTAGTCTTTACCAAGCCCGAAGCCAGAAAATCCCTAGAAGCGATTACTCACCCACTGATACGCCAAGAAACTATCAGACAAGGCGTGGATTTAAGTAAAAAGGGTGTTCCATACCTAGTATTAGTCGTGCCCTTGCTGATTGAATCTGGTTCCTGGATGGATCTCATTGATCGTCTAGTCCTTGTAGATTGCCCCAAAGAGACCCAAATTCAAAGAGTGATGCAGCGCAGCAATTTACCCCGGGAAGATGTTGAACGAATTCTGGCGGCGCAAGCCAGGAGAGAAGAGCGTCTCAAGCATGCCGATATAGTGATTAAAAATCAAGGAAGCCTGAAGGACTTAGAAGTAGAAGTGCAAAACTTGCACCAAAAATTATTACAGTTTCAGAAAGATCAGCCCAGTTCGTCATAGAATATGGGCTTGTGATTGTCTACGAATACCCATTTAACGAATTAGTCCGAAGCATGCTTCGGCTGGAGTATTTATTCGCCCGTTTCAATCACTTCCTTCGCTCAGATGATCCAGAGCTTCACCATAATGCCATCGCTATTTTGTTTGATCTTGGTGATATTGGTGCTAGGAGCGATATCAAGTCTCTATTACTTAAAGAATTCGAGCGCCAAAAATATAATCTCACCGGCCTCAAGTCATCACAGAAGGTGGATCAAGAAACCCTCTCCCAAACTCTTTCTGAACTTGGTGCCGTTGCCAGTAAGGTTAACAGTTCTCCTGGTAAGCCTAATTCAATGATTACTGAGAGTGAATGGTTAAATGCGATTCGCACTCGACTCAATATTCCTGGCGGAACAAGTCCAATTGATTTACCTAGCTATCATGCCTGGAAAAATAGTCCTTCGACTGAACGCCGAAAACTTTTAGAAGGTTACATCAGCCCACTTCTACCGTGGCAGGAAGCATGTCAATTATTTTTACGCTTATTGCGTCAGTCAGGTGAAGCAAAAGATGTGCTAGCTCACAATGGCTCATTTCAGCAAGCGCCTTCGGGCAAGGTATATCAATTAATGCGCATTACATTGGAAGATGACGCACTCTATTCAGAAATCAGCGCAAATAAATATCTACTCTCAGTAAGATTTCTCAAGGCCGATCGAGATAAAAAAGCACAGCATGTTAATGCAGATGTGCCATTTAAACTGACGCTCTGTCAGTTCTAAGCTAAAGACCTTCTAAGGCATTCCAGCATTGGCCAGGCGGCCGGTAGCAAAGGGCCAACACTCGGGGCCTGTGCACTAATCGACTCCCAAGATAAGGCTTGCCCCTCACGCCCTATAGGCGCACCCTTCCAATTGCGGATGATGCTGACATATAAACGAACATAAGCATGTGGATAGTCATGCTCTAAGACAGTTAATTCTTCGCTAGACTGAACATCGATACCAAGCTCTTCTTGTAGTTCACGCTGTAAAGCCTGAAAAACCGTTTCACCTTTTTCAACTTTTCCACCTGGCACTTCCCAGTAACCAGCGTATGGCTTGCCTTCAGGTCTCTGGCCTAAAAGATAGCGATTTTCTGAATCTAGCAATATCCCTGCAGCAACGACAGTAACAGGACGATTTTTTTCATTCATAGAAATAAATCATCTTAGGCATGTGAGCCTGCCCAGTGTTTGGCAAATTGCCAAGCAACGCGACCAGAGCGTGAACCGCGCTCAAGTGCCCAAACCAGGGCCTCTGCACGAGCCGCTTCTATTTGCGCTGTACTTAATCCAAAATGGCTTAGCCAATGCGCAACGATAGCCAAATACTCATCTTGCTTCGGCGGATAAAAAGAGAGCCACAAGCCAAAACGCTCAGATAAAGAAATTTTTTCCTCCACTACTTCGCCCGGATGAATTTCGCCATCATCGCTATAAGCATAGCCTTCGTTATCCTTCATGTATTCAGGCAATAAATGGCGGCGATTTGAAGTGGCATAAATCAAAATATTATCGACTTGAGCCGAAACAGAGCCGTCTAGGGCTGATTTCATAGCTTTATAGCCTGATTCGCCCTCATCAAAAGACAAATCATCGCAAAAAATAATAAAACGCTCAGGTCGCTCAGCCAAGACATCAGCAATATCAGCCAAGTCTGCTAATTGCTCTTTCTCAACCTCTACTAACCGTAATCCTTGAGCAGCAAACTCATGCAAGCTCGCCTTAATCAAAGATGACTTACCAGTCCCCCTAGCGCCAGTCAGTAAAATGTTATTGGCTGGTTTTTTATGAATGAAATTTTTGGTGTTATCCCGAATGGCATCCCGCTGTCGGTCAATATTCTTTAAGTCTTCGAAAGTAATGTCTGAGACATGCTTAACAGGTTGCAAGAAACCAATGCTACCAAAAATACTATCGCGGCGGCGCCACCTAAACGCAGTAGAAGAATCCCACTCCTTCTTAGTTAAGGGCTTTGGCAGAAAAGTTTCTAGATGATTTAAGAGTTGCTCTAATTTTTCATTCATATTTTTTTAACTTTTAAGAGCGATAGTCAGCGTTAATTGAAACGTATTCATGTGATAAGTCACACGTCCACATTGTTTGAGCGGCATGACCGCGCCCCAAATCAATCTTGACAGTAATCTCTTGAGCCTTCATCACTCTTTGGCCATCGGCCTCTTGATAGCTTGGATTGCGGCCGCCATCTTTAGCAACCCAAACATCGCCAAGCCACATTTGAACTCGGCTCACATCTAAATCGGCAATACCTGCATAACCAATCGCTGCCAAAATACGACCCAAATTTGGATCGCTTGCAAAGAAAGCGGTTTTTACTAAAGGTGAGTGAGCGACAGCTTTTGCGACTAAATGACACTCCTCCTCAGTCTTACCTCCAAGCACTTCAATAGTGATGAATTTCGTAGCACCTTCGCCATCACGCACAATCATTTGCGCTAACTTCCTAGCGAGGGCAATCAAGGCATCACGTACCACCACATAACTTGGGTCTGTGACTGTCTGAATCTGAACTGCAGACTGACCAGTTGCGATAATAATGAATGAATCATTTGTTGATGTATCGCCATCGATCGTAATAGCGTTGAAAGAAAGATCAGCGATTTCTCGAGTGAGATTACCCAATAAGCCCGGTGCAAAACCTGCATCGGTTGCAATAAAGCCCAACATGGTCGCCATATTTGGATGAATCATGCCAGCACCTTTACAGATGCCAGTAATCACTACTGGCCCGGCTGGCGTTGATACCGTCATTGAAGTTGCTTTAGGCTGAGTATCGGTAGTCATGATGGCCTGAGCAGCATCAAGCCAATTATCTTCACCCAGATTTGAAACTGCTTTTGGTAAAGCGCTAATAAGTTTTTCAATCGGCAAAGGCTCTAGAATCACGCCAGTTGAAAATGGCAGAATTTGTTCTGGATTCATCTTGAGCTCTTTGGCTAGAGCGACACAAGTTTCTAGAGCATGCTTCATCCCTGACTCGCCAGTTCCAGCATTAGCATTACCAGTATTCACCACTAAGGCGCGAATTTCTCCATTACGACCCTCTTGCGCTAAATGCTCACGGCAAACCTGAACGGGCGCAGCACAAAATCGATTGAGGGTAAAGACGCCAGCAAGCTGCGATCCAGGAGCTAAGGTCATTACTAACAAATCTTTACGATTTGCCTTCTTAATTCCAGCTTCAGCGATGCCCATCTCAAAACCTTTAACGGGCTTGAGATCAGCTTTTTGTGGGAGGGGTAGGTTAACTGTCATGATTCGATAATTGTAGATGAAGCTTAAAAACAAAGCGCGCCACTTAATGGCGCGCTTGCTAAACCATTGCTACTTAAAGCGAGTCACACTTTAATTGGCAGTTCTCTAATGCGATTACCAGTAGCAACTGCAATTGCATTTGCCAAGGCAGGCGCTACCAAAGGTACTCCAACCTCACCTAGGCCACCTGGTTTTTCCTGACTAGATATGAGGTGAACTTCAATTTCAGGAACCTGATTATGGCGAATAGAAGGGTAATTATTAAAGTTGTCTTGTTGAACTCGGCCATTTTTGATAGTAATTTCATTTGCCAAAGCTGCGCTAAGTCCATAGAGAATTCCACCAGTTAACTGAGCTCGCGCTTGGTCGGGGTGGACGACAATACCGCAATCTGAAACAAAGGTAATCTTCTTCACTTTAGTGTTGGACGCAGCGGTATCTAATTCCAAAATGCATGCGGAATAAGTATCGTAGCTCTCCATCTGCGCTACGCCAAATTTTTTACTGCCTGCTTGATAGCCAGACTTCTGAACAGCAAGTTTCAATACTGCCTCCGCTCTTGGCTGCTTCTTAAGGGCGCTTAACCTAAAGGTGACTGGATCTTTGTTTGCAGCCTTCGCGGCCTCATCTACAAAACTCTCAACAGCAAAAGCATTCAGGGCGTTACTAACAGAGCGCCAGTAGCCAACCCGAATACCAGCATCTGAAATCACATTGGTGACTTCTAGATTGGGAATGTCATAAGTCAGATTGTTAGATCCCTCAACCATAAATGGATCAAACCCATCTTTCACAAACCCGGGAAATGCTCTGGCAGTAACAGACTGAGAAACCATCTTTGCCTTCATGGTCACTAATTGACCGTTAGACCCCACAACGCCATCTATCTTATGAATACTCATTGGACGATAAAAGTCATGCGTGATGTCATCCTCTTTAGTCCATAGCATCTTCACTGGCATTTTGGCTGCCTTAGAAATTTCAGCAGCCTGCCGAATAAAGTCCAGCTCTAGCTTTCTCCCGAAACCACCTCCTAAGAAAGTAGTTTCAATCGTGACGTCTTCTGGCTTTACACCAGCTGCAGCTGCAGCAACTGCTTGTCCACCTTGTTGAAACTGGATCGGACCAATAATTCGACATTTTCCATTCGAGACATCTGCAGAACAGTTCACTGGCTCCATTGTGGAATGCGCTAAATATGGCAAGAAATACTGGGCACTAATTATTTTTCCACCAGCTAAATCTGCATTAACATTCCCTACCGCTTTAATCGTAGCGCCTTTTTGAGATAGCCCTTCTTCTAAACTTTTGCGCACAAACGTATTACTCAAGTTTGCATTGGAGCCTTCTGCCCAAACAATCTTCAGGGTATCTCTACCCTTGCGTGCTGCATAAAAATCTTTAGCCAATACTGCAATGCCATCAGAAATCTGCACAACTTTAATTACGCCAGATACTTTAAGAGTTTCAGTTGCATCAAAAGACGTTGGAGTCCCGCCAATAACAGGGCACTGTGCCAAAGAAGCAATCGCCATTCCAGGAATCTTGACGTCAATTCCATAAACGGCTTTACCTTTAACCTTAACCGGGGTGTCCAAGCGACGCATAGCTTCCTTGCCGATCACCATAAAATTAGCCGGCGACTTTAGTGCAGGCTTTTCGGGAAGCGATAATTTTGCAGCATCTGCAGCCAATTCACCGTAAGTAGCTGACTTACCGCTAGCGTGAGTCACTTTGCCATTCATAGCCTTACATTGATCAACAGAAACATTCCAGCGATTGGCAGCGGCCTGAACCAATACAGTCCGTGTGGCGGCGCCTGCGGTTCTTAACTTATCAAAAGCCTCTCGAACGGAAGTAGAGCCTCCTGTAATTTGACCGCCTAGCATCGCATTAACATAGATTGGGGCTACTCCAGCCATTTCAACCTGAATCATCGCAAGCGGTAGATTCAATTCTTCAGCAAGCAGAGCGGGCAAGGATGTATAAACATCTTGACCCATTTCTGAGCGAGAACAAATTAATGTAATTTGATTATTTGGGCTAATACGAATCCAAGCATTTGCTAAAGCAGGCTTGTCACCACTACTGGTGGCTGCTTCGCTAGCTAAAGGAAGATGCATGCCGACAACCAGGGTGGCTGTTAACGCTGTACCTTGTTGGATAAACTGACGACGACCAGGATTTTTAACGGAATGATTTTTCATTTTTTGACAATTCCCTTACGCTAATTTATCTGCAGCGCGTTTAACTGCTTTTTCGATACGAGAGTACGTCCCACAACGGCAAATATTGCCGCTCATGGCGTTCTTAATTTCTTCTGAATTGGGTTTTTTCTTCTTAGTCAATAAATCAGCAGCCGACATCATTTGACCAGTTTGACAATAGCCGCACTGCGGCACATCAAATTCAATCCATGCATCTTGAAGCGCCTTACCTACTTTGGAAGATAAGCCTTCTAAAGTTGTCACTGACTTGCCTGAGGCAGATGAAATTGGGGTTGAACAGGAACGAATAGCTGCGCCATCAAGGTGAACAGTGCAGGCCCCACAAAGGCCAGCACCGCAGCCATACTTTGGACTAGTTACATCTAAATGATCTCGCAAAACCCACAGAATCGGAGTTTCTGGATCTCCTTCAAAATTAACAGCCTTGCCATTGAGAGTAAAAGAAACTGCCATGACGCCCCCTTAGTTAAATTTGAGCTATGAGTAGTAAATCTTGTTGATTTAGCCTTCATGAATCATGACAGAACTGAGCGAATTTTGCTCAACAAAAGCCCTAGGGATTTCACTAAGAATCCCTAGAAGGACATTGCTAGGCTAATACTCCATGGCAATTCTTATATTTTTTGCCGCTACCGCAAGTACAAGGATCATTACGACCAATCTTGGGCCCTGAGCGCATAGGCGCAGGAATAAGCTCAATCGCATCATCACGATCACCAGTTGAGCCGGCTACTTCTTCTTCAGGATCAGCATGCCGGTATTGGACGTCAGCCAATTTAGCCAAATCATCATTCATCGATTCAGCGGCTTGATCTAATTCACTAGCACTTCTGATCTTGACGGTCATGATGCTTTTCACAACATCATTCTTGATCACGCTCAGCAATTCACCATACAGCTCAAATGCTTCACGACGGTACTCTTGTTTTGGATCTTTTTGAGCATAGCCACGCAAATGAATACCTTGACGCAAATGATCTAAGGCAGCCAAGTGCTCGCGCCAATGAGTGTCAAGACTATAAAGAAGAACGGAGCGCTCAAATCCGGCAAAGGATTCTCGGCCAGATAGGTCAACTTTCTCATTATAAGTTTCTTTGGCAGCCTGTAGTACACGATCCACAATCTCTGCATCATCCACTGTCTGAGCACTATCAACCCAATTGCGTAAGTCGACAGTCAAGCCCCAGTCACTTGCTAATGCATTTTCAAGTCCCGATAAATCCCACTGCTCTTCCATAGACTCAAGCGGAACATAGAGGGAGCAAATAGAGCGTAAGACATCTTCACGCAAATTGGCAATTAAGTTACCAATATCTTTACTTTCGAGAACTTCATTTCTTAAGCGATAAGTTTCTTTACGCTGATCATTCGCAACATCGTCATACTCCAATAACTGTTTACGAATATCAAAGTTACGGCCTTCAACCTTACGCTGCGCTGACTCAATCGAACGAGTCACCATACCAGCCTCAATGGGCTCGCCATCAGGCATCTTCAAGCGCTCCATGACAGAACGTAAACGATCTCCAGCAAAAATACGCAGGAGTGAATCATCCAAAGAAAGATAGAAGCGGGAGGAGCCTGGGTCACCTTGACGGCCAGAACGGCCTCTTAATTGATTATCAATACGGCGACTTTCGTGACGCTCTGTACCAATGATGTGTAAACCACCCGCAGCAAGAACTTGATCATGAATGCCTTGCCACTCATCTTGCAGCGCTTTAATCTTCTTTGATTTGTCTGCATCAGATAGTGCGGAGTCGGCTTGAATTAAGGAGGACTGTTTACCTACATTGCCACCAAGCACAATATCCGTTCCACGGCCAGCCATATTGGTAGCGATGGTGATCATTTTTGGACGGCCCGCTTGCGCAATAATTTCTGCTTCACGGGCATGCTGCTTAGCGTTCAATACCTGATGCGGTAATTTACGTTGGTCTAGTAATTTGGCGATCAGCTCCGAGTTTTCAATCGAGGTGGTACCCACCAATACTGGCTGGCCACGCTCGTGGCAATCCTCAATATCTTTGATGACAGCGTCATAACGTTCGCGAGAAGATTTAAAGATTTGGTCTTGACGATCTTTGCGCTGACTAATTCTATTGGGTGGAATGACTACAGTTTCAAGGTTGTAAATCTCCTTGAACTCATATGCTTCAGTATCGGCAGTACCTGTCATTCCAGATAACTTGCTATACATACGGAAGTAATTTTGAAATGTAATTGTGGCTAGAGTCTGATTCTCATTCTGAATCGCGACACCCTCTTTCGCCTCAACCGCTTGGTGCAAGCCATCAGACCAACGCCGACCCTGCATTAATCGACCAGTGAACTCATCGACAATGATGACTTCTTTGTTTTGCACAACATAGTGTTGATCTCGGTTATACAGGCAGTGTGCGCGCAATGCTGCATAAACGTGGTGCATCAAGGTAATGTTTTGTGGGGCATATAAAGAAGCGCCATCATTTAATGCGCCCAATTGCACCAAAATTTCTTCAGCTTTATCGTGGCCGCGCTCGGTCAAATAGACCTGCTGCGACTTTTCATCTACCCAATAATCACCGGGCTTCTCAACACCAGTGCCATCTGCCTTTTCTTCGCCAATTTGACGCTCTAAGTAAGCAGGAAGTGCATTGATTTTGATGTAAAGATCGGTATGATCTTCAGCCTGGCCAGAGATAATCAGTGGTGTACGTGCTTCATCAATCAGAATTGAGTCAACCTCATCAACGATCGCATACGCTAAACCACGTTGTACACGCTGATCCAAATCCTGAACCATGTTGTCGCGTAAATAGTCAAAACCAAACTCGTTATTAGTGCCGTAAGTAATATCTGCTGCATAGGCTTCTTGCTTAGTTTTGTGATCCATCTGCGATAGATTAACGCCGACCTTCATCCCCAAGAAGTTATACAAGGTAGACATCCATTCGGCGTCGCGCTGCGCCAAATAGTCATTTACCGTGACAACATGCACACCGTTACCAGTTAATGCATTTAAATAAACTGGAAGTGTTGCCGTTAAGGTTTTTCCTTCACCAGTTCCCATCTCAGCAATCTTGCCTTGATGCAAAGCGAGGGCACCCATAATCTGCGCATCAAAATGGCGCATCTTCATGGCACGAACACTAGCCTCCCGAACTACCGCAAATGCTTCTGCAGAAATATCCTCTAAAGTCTCTCCGCTAGCTAAACGAGCTTTGAACTCGGCTGTTTTGGCAGCAAGAGCAGCATCATCTAAAGATTGCAGGCCTGCTTCAAAAGCAGCAACCTTGGCAACGATTTTGCGATACTGTTTTAAGAGGCGGTCGTTACGACTGCCGACCAGGGTTTTAAGAAGACCGATTACCATGGGATATTGAATAAAATGAAGTCTCTGAGTTTATCACCCGTAACCCCATTTTTTATGAACTTTGCCCGCAAACCAACTCGCAATCATTCTGCCCATGACTGGATGGAATACCTACGTGAATCCAATGGTCTTGGGGGTATTCTGGCTAAAACTGAAGATCTAGCCAAACTAAAGGCTATGCTCTCCACAGCCTTGGAACGCCTAGATATTGGGCACTTGAGCCCGAAAATTGAAGTTGGATGGCGTTCAGGGGCTCAAGAAGAGCTTTTTTTACTGGTTAGCACCGCCAGTATTGGAACCCGCTTGCAGCAAATTTTACCCAGTTTAATCAATGAGTTAGGAAAAATTGGGCTTCATTGTAAGGCTATTAAAGTCAAAGTAAAACCTGCTGCCTCAGACTGGGAAGTGAAGCCAAGACAAAACCCCAAGAATATCGCCGCCAAAGGCTTCAATACAGTGGCAAAAAAATCATTGCAAGAGCTCATAGAAAAACTTCCGCTAGGCTCTGAGCTGCGAAGTGCTGTTGAGAGTCTTCTACAAAATAAATCTAAATAGCTTGCTAAGGGGTATTAGCACTCTTACCCCTCTACCCCACTATCAAATCCAATATCTTTTTTAAATACTTTTACTCTATAAAAAGAAGTAATTTTAGCCTGCCTTAAGGCGCTAATAAACTATTGAAAAATAGCGATTAATAAACGAAAGAATCAGACTTAGCGGTTACCCAATTGAGAATCAGTCCGTTTTGTAAAAATCAGAATTACTTCGATTTTTTAGTTGTAGGTAACTTAGGCGTTAAGTTAGCTGTAGCCTTAACATCAACTACCTCTTGTCTTCTGCGCCACTCTTTTTGCTTACGCAGTTCATCTAAGGTTTTAAAGTAGGCGCGATCTAAATCATCCGAGACGCGTTGCGAGCGGTTGAGATTTAAAAACTCTACTAGCCTCTTGTCCCGAATTTGCTGGCGCACCTTGAGTAATTGCTCCTGATTCTGAATTGCCCAGATCTCACCTTGTAATCGCTCCATCAACTTGTCAGTCATATCTTCAATGGGGCGAGTCTCTGCTCCATGATGGTAACGAGTGCCTACCATTCCCAAAATAGATAAGTCTTTGATACCAAGAGAGCTTAATAAATCTTGCAAGCGTTTGAAGATGGCTGGTAAGTCTTTTTTGAATGCTTGCATCTCATCTTCGTCAAAATGACTTTTCTTCAGAGCCTTAAGAGTCCAATAACCTCTTTGGGATTGGTCTAGATTTAGAGATGGGATTTTCTCGGGATGATTAATCCACTCTCCCGCTGATGAAGGGTATTCTTCAAAACCTACGGAACTCAATTCCGAGGATTTGGGGAAACGATCTAATAGATCATGAATGTGCCTTGACTCTAATTTTTCTAAGCGCAGTTTTTTCCAGATAATTACTGTTAATGAATGTACTAAAGCCGCCTCAGAAATTCCGCTTGGCGCAAAGTCATCAATAAAAAGTTGCTCTAGCTCTCGAAACTCTTGCTCACTCTCGCCTGGCAATAAAGCTTGCACTGCATAAGCACCAGTCTTAATGGCATTACGAGAGGAGGCTAATTTTCCTTCCCGAGTTTTGGGCCCACCAGATCGCCGAATTTTTGGCAAAGTTGCCATGCTATTTTTTAGCGGTGTTTAGGCGCACGCCAGGTCTATCTTCGGGGGTGCCAATGAATTCAACGCCAAAACTCTCTAAGGTTTTTTGAACTAACTCTAAATTCTGAGCATTGCTTGAGGGAATACCTTCCGCAAGCTCCATTCTTCGAATAGTTGCAACACCGACCCCTGAATCCTCAGATAACTCTCTCGCACTACGATTAATTAAAGCTCGAGCTGCTCGTATTTGACAACTAGTGATCATTTTGATATCATTAAAGATATTAATTACATCATATCTGTATATTAAGGAGTTTCAATGTATCCTACCGCAAATCAACAGCTTATGGAAACATTAAAGCGCATAGATGGAGCGTATGCACCTTCCACCATTAGGGCTTACAGCACTAACTTTGAGAAATTTATTCAATACTGCGAATATCTCAATATCGATGCCCTACCAGCCAGCTCATCGGATGTTGCACAATACATAGCGCAACTAACGAAGAGCGGTCTGAAATCTTCGAGCATCAGAATAGCAGTTGCTAGCATCTCAAGCATTCATAAACTCAACTTGCTCAGTGACCCTACCCAGCATCCCACGGTCAAAATTGAGCTGCGTCGTATGCACCGAACCTTAGGTCGATATAGCCAACAGGCTTTCGGCATAACGACGCCAATTCTGGAAAAAATGTTAGGAGCTACTGTTAATAACTTGAGAGGATATCGAGACAGAGCGCTCTTGCTATTGGCTTATGACAGCTTATGTCGGCGTAGCGAGCTAGTCTCACTGAGAATTGCAGATATTCAGGTTGATAAATTAGACAACCAATCTCAAATGAAAATACGCCTGCGCAAAAGTAAAACCGATCAGGAGCTCCAAGGTAAGTGGATATTCCTAACCAAAAGATCTTCAGATGCAATTACTCTGTGGCTAGACCAAGCAAACCTAATAGATGGCTTTTTATTTAGAGGCATTAATAATGCATTAGATATCACTCCCGAACTTAAGAGCAATCAAATTAATCGCATTTATAAACGTCTAGCAAAAGATGCTGAACTTCATCAAGGAGTCATTGCTCAGATTAGTGGGCACTCAATGCGCGTAGGCGCCGCACAGGACCTTCTAAAGTCTGGAGCTAGTATGCCCATGATTATGAATAAGGGTCGCTGGTCTAAAACTGACACCGTAATGAGAT